>ENA-ORTD01001050-ORTD01001050.1-human-gut-metagenome-genome-assembly--contig:-NODE-1050-length-21687-cov-4.823641_pt1 | contig 21687 bp, 17 predicted proteins | sample MGYA00241907_ERZ509178 | MGnify/ENA primary metagenome ERZ509178 (study PRJEB26280, sample SAMEA2338793) | human gut metagenome | biome: human gut; feature: human-associated habitat; material: faeces...
GGCCGTTGCAGCCGGTGACGAGGGTGCGCCTGGGCGCCATGGGGACGACGTCCTTCAGCATCGGGTGGTTGAGGTCGGCCTCGGAGACGGTGGCCTGGTCCAGCGGGATGGGCCACTCGATGGCGAGCTCCGGGTCGGCGAGGTTCACGAAGGTGTAGGTCCTCTTGAGCTCCAGCGACCAGTGGGCGTCCACCAGGTAGGTGTAGACGGCGCCGTCCTCCAGGGCCTGGAAGGAGTTGCCAACGCCGCGCGGGACGTAGATGGCCCTGCTCGGGTCCAGGGTGCAGGTGAAGACCTTCCCGTAGGTGGCGCTGCCCTCGCGCAGGTCCACCCAGGCGCCGAAGACCGAGCCGCGCGCCACGGAGATGAACTTGTCCCAGGGCTCGGCGTGGATGCCGCGGGTGACGCCCCTCTTCTCGTTGTAGGAGACGTTGTTCTGGACGACGCGGAGGTCCGGGATGCCCAGGGCGGTCATCTTGGCGCGCTGCCAGTTCTCCTTGAACCAGCCGCGCGAGTCGCCGTGGACGGCGAGGTCGACGACCTTGAGGCCCCCGATGCCGGTCTCGGTGACGGAGAGGTCCTTCTCGAATGCGATGTCTGCCATATCTCTCTTCCCTCTCCTATTGTCCCTGTGCGCGGTAGCGGGCCTCGGTGGCCTCCTTGGCCGGGCGCCACCAGGACTCGTTGGTGACGTACCAGTCGATGGTGGCCCTCAGACCCTCGGCGAAGTCGGTGTGCGCCGGCCTCCAGCCGAGCTCGCGTTGCAGCTTGGTCGAGTCGATGGCGTAGCGGCGGTCGTGTCCGGGGCGGTCGGCGACCCAGTCGAAGTCCTCGGGGTCCCTTCCCATCGCCTCGAGGATCATACGGAGCACGGTGATGTTGTTCTTCTCGCCATCGGCTCCGATGAGGTAGGTCTCCCCCATGCGGCCCTTCGTGAGGATGTCCCAGACGGCGGAGGAGTGGTCCTCGGTGTGGATCCAGTCCCGGACGTTCTCGCCCTTTCCGTAGAGCTTGGGGCGCACGCCGTCGACGATGTTGGTGATCTGCCTGGGGATGAACTTCTCCACGTGCTGGTAGGGGCCGTAGTTGTTGGAGCAGTTGGAGATCGTGGTGCGAAGCCCGTAGGTGCGGGTCCAGGCGCGCACGAGCATGTCGGAGCTCGCCTTTGTCGAGCTGTACGGCGAGCTCGGGCGGTACGGAGTCTCCTCGGTGAACTTGGCGGGGTCGTCGAGCGCCAGGTCGCCGTAGACCTCGTCGGTGGAGACGTGGTGGTAGCGGACGCCGTGCTTGCGGACGGCCTCCAGCAGGCGGAAGGTACCCTCGACGTTGGTGCGCAGGAAGGGCTCGGGGTCGGCGATGGAGTTGTCGTTGTGGCTCTCGGCGGCGTAGTGCACGATCGCGTCGTGGCCCGGCACCAACTCATCGAGCAGCTCGGCGTCGCAGATGTCGCCCACGACGAGCCCCACGCGGTCAGCGGGCAGCCCGGCGATGTTCTCGGGGTTGCCGGCGTAGGTCAGCTTGTCCAGGACGGTGACGTGGACGCCCGGGTGGTTGTCGACCACGTAGTGCACGAAGTTGCTGCCGATGAAGCCACAGCCGCCCGTGACGATGATGTTTTTCGGGGAGAAGGTCTCCTCTGCCATGTTCGAATCTCCTTGTTCCTAGTACTCGCGCGGGCTGTTGACGATCTCGCCGGCGGCGACCTTCTTCAGGTGCCGGCCGTAGACCGACTTGCCGTAGGCCTCGGCGGCCTCCTTGAGCCCCTCGGTGGTGATCCAGCCGTTCTCCCAGGCGATCTCCTCGGGTACGGACACGGGCAGGTCCTGGGAGTGCTCCACGGCGCGGACGAACTCCGCGGCCTCGTGCAGGCTCTCCATGGTGCCGGTGTCCAGCCACGCGTAGCCGCGGCCGAGGGTGACGACGGACAGCGCCCCCTCCCCCAGGTACATCCGGTTGAGGTCGGTGATCTCCAGCTCGCCGCGGGCCGACGGCTTGACCTCATGGGCCTTGGCGGCGACGTCGCCCGGGTAGAAGTACAGGCCGGTGACGGCGTAGGAGCTCTTGGGCTCGGCGGGCTTCTCCTCGATGGATACGGCCCTCCCCTCGCGGTCGAACTCCACGACGCCGAAGCGCTCGGGGTCGTCCACGTGGTAGCCGAAGACCGTGGCGCGGCCCGATTCGGCGTTCTGAACAGCGCGCGTAAGGTGGCGGGACAGGCCGTTGCCGTAGAAAATGTTGTCGCCCAGCACCATGGCGCATGGCTCGTCCCCGATGAATGCATCCCCCAGAATGAATGCCTGCGCGAGGCCGTCCGGGCTCGGCTGCTCGGCGTAGGAGAGGTTCACGCCGTAGCGCGAGCCGTCCCCGAGCAGGCGCTCGAAGTTGGGCAGGTCGGTCGGCGTGGAGATGACCAGGATGTCGCGGATGCCCGCCAGCATGAGGGTGGACAGCGGGTAGTAGATCATAGGCTTGTCGTAGACCGGCAGCAGCTGCTTGGAGGTCACGAGCGTGAGCGGGTACAGGCGCGTGCCTGACCCGCCGGCGAGGATGATGCCCTTCATGAATTAGCCTCTTTTCGAATGGCTCTCGTCGTTGTGATGACGCTCAAGCTTTTCAATCGCCAACTGCTGAGTAAGCTCGCGAAGCTTTGTATCGAGTTGAGAAAGGCGAACGCTCAACCTAAAGCAAACAATGAGCAAGATGAAGATGAAGAACAAGAAAACGAAGTTCGAAGGCGCCATGGTGCCAACAAGATTCGAAAGCCAGAAAAACACCTGAGGAAAAATGCTGGCAAGCAGCAAAAGAAACGAGAAGCAAAACCAGAACAATGAGTCCTCGAGGCGCATCTTGGAATCGCGAATCTTAACGGTCATATAACCAAAGGTGAGCAAGGACGCCGCAAACAGAGTAATGCGAAGCGGAAGCGTCATACAGCATCCCCCTCCAAGTTTTTACGGAAGAATTGGACAAACAGAATAGACAAGGTCATACGAAGCATATACTTGGCGGACGACTTCCAGTTAAAGTAACTCTCCCCCGCCTCGCGCTCTGCCATCTGAACCGGTACCTCGACAACTTTGGCATGGGCGGCGCGAATAAGGTATGAAACAGTATCAGGCTCGGGACCCATGTTGAGCCCAAGCGCGAGGAGCTTAATCATGCGCTTGTTAAAAGCACGCATACCCGACGTGGGATCGTGAATAACTTGGCCAGTCGTGAGCTTAATGGCGCCCTGAATAATATTGCTGCCAAGCATGCGCAGCGAATTACCCTTAGATCGATTGATGAATCGCGAACCGATCGCGATATCGCATGTCTGGAGCGCTTGCTCAAGATCATGGATATACTGCGGCATATGTTGTCCATCGGCATCAAACTGAATAGCGCAATCATAACCATGACGATAAGCGTATTTAATGCCCGCCTGAAATGCGCCGGCAAGTCCAAGGTTGCAGGGCAGATCCAAAAACGGATAACCATTTTCACGGCAAATTTGAACAGTTCCATCGCTGGAGCCATCATTAACGACCAAGTAATCAGCATCGGGAACGGTAGCGGTCAGTCTGCTGACCGTAGACCCAAGGGATTCCTCTTCGTTATATGCTGGAATAATAATCAGTGTCTTCAAAGCTCACTTCCGAAACAACGTGGACCTATCAAAAATATAATACCGGACCACAGGACTTTAGACCTTACTACTCGCCAATCCCGCCTAAAACAGCGCATCAATCGGTGTTTGGATAAAAATGTACTCGCAACTTCAGGGATACGACCTCGGCAGTTTACCAAGATATATCCTTGCCAATCGCTTTCCTGAACAATCGATATGTGGATAGAGCGGGCTTAAAAAGTCCAAGTTTAACGAAAGTGGACGCAAGCGAAGCCTTTAAGAAGATTCCGCCATTCTTGCAGCCATAGCATATTGACAGATAGCGAGAAGTGCGCCAATGAGGAAATTCACGATCAACCGCCGCAATTAACGCGTCAATCTCATTGCCTACGTTCGATAGACGAGATCCTAACAATCGAAAAGACATCGATACAACAATGTGTGCAAAAGCAACCGCATCAAATGCATCAAGCATCTCAATAGAACGGCAATCTTTGTAACAAGAGCGAATTTCAGCCATTGCCACAATTGCGTCTTTAAGTTGCCCCGGATTTATCGAATTAATGGTCGAGTCACCGTGAACTCTGTACTCGACCAAGGCCTCTGGAAGATAGGAAATTAGGCCATCACTCCGTAAGAGCGCGAGAAGCAGTAAAGACAAGTCGTCAAGCATCACCGGAGCAACAGAGAGTCTATGGCTATGCTTTAGAAGCGAAGCTTTATATATCTTATTCCATGGAGCGGGATTAATTTGAAGCAATCTACCCGGATCTTTGTTTAGCGAAAAAGATCCCAAAGGCTTGCAAAACTCAGCAGACATCAATTTACCGGTACCAACATCAATGCGATTAAATCCACATACCGCCAAATCACAATTAATGGAAGAGGCAAATTCATACATCTTGTCAATAAATCCTGGCACAGCAACGTCATCACTATCTAGAAACATGATGTAGTCGCCCTCGGCCTTTTGAATGCCAGACAAACGAGCCAACCAGGCACCGGAGTTTTTCTGATTGACAACAAAAACCTCAGGATAGCGCAAGCGATACGAATCCAATATATCTGCCGTCTTATCTTTAGAGCCGTCATTCACGCAAATTATCTCCAGCCTCTGAAAACCCTGACTTAGAAGAGAGTCTAAGCAGGATTCAATTGTGAGCTCGGCGTTATAGCAAGGTACAACAATGCTGACAAGCGGATAATTAGTGTGACGAATCGACACGGTGCTCCTTAGTTAAGAGATTATTCAAGTAGATTAAGCTCTATAGTAGTTTTTACTATAGAGTTCTGATTCGAAATCAGACAAAAGAGGATTAAATGCAATTTACGCCAAAGCAGCTAACACAACTCAAGAACATCGAGCTCGAGATGCTCGACGAGCTTGTCCGCATTTGCGACGCAAACGGAATCAACTACTTTCTCTCGGGCGGAACTTGCTTGGGTGCCGCACGCCATAAAGGCTTTATTCCTTGGGATGACGACATAGACGTCGGCATGCTCAGAGAAGACTACGACCGTTTTGCAGAAGCATGCAAAACGGAGCTTCGCAATAGCTTTGTGTTCCAGGACATGGGCACTGAACCCAGCTGTGGCCTTGTTTTTGGCAAGATTCGCAAAAATGGAACGGTATACTCAGAGATTTACTCTTCGCATATCGCAATGTCGCAGGGCGTATGGATTGATATTTTCCCATATGACCGAGTTTCAAACGATCCGTCAGAACGCGTCAAGCAATATCGTGAGGTTTCGCTCCTTAAGAACCTTTATATCGTCAAGTGCGGATATAAGTTTCCACAAAATAAGAGCGGAATACAAAAAGCCGCCTATTATGCAGCAAAGGCAATGTGCCTTTTCATTCCCCGAAACTGGATTATCAGTAAAATAGACAAGGCAATGCGCACTTACAATCAAGATGAATCATGCCGTTATGCGATGCCTTTTGGCGGCGCTTACAGTATTGAGGTAGAAACCGAAGAACTTGCGAGGCTGCAAGCCCTTACACCTATTGAATTTGAGGGTAAGCAATACAAGACGTTTGCCGACTGGGATGGCTATTTAACAAAACATTACGGCGATTATATGCAGCTCCCGCCCAAAGAAAAGCGTCGAGCGGGAGTACACTACGTTAAAGAACTTAAATTGCCGCAGGATTAATATATGTTTAGAAGCATCTTGCCCTTAAACATGAGATTTTCAAGTGGAAATGGCTGTGAAAACGCAGGATCAAACATCATCCCCAAACGCCTTACGAAACTATGTTGCCCACTAACAAAACGATGCACAAGCTCCCTGTCCTCATCGTTCATACTTTCGGCATAGCCATCGAGCAGCAGGGCAGCAGCATGAGTAAGGTCGTGTTTGGAAGGCTCCAACAATGAGCTAACAATGCGCTTAACGCGCTGGGCGCTTAAACTGTTTAGCCCACGCTCACCAACCTGATTTTGACCAGAAATGCGACGCTTAATATAGGCATGATTAAGATCGGGAACTTGAGCATTTAGCGATCGGGCGACCAAGTGAACCCATCCATCATGGATGCGAGGCCAATCTCGAGGTGCATATTGCTGAAGTGCGGCCGCAAAAGAGGAATTAAATACCATCGTGCAGCCAGAAGCCCAATTTACAGTCAACAGCAAGGCAAACGAATCGGCATAGGGACCAAAGGCTCCATACTCTCTTGATCCGCCATTAAGCTGTTCGTCGACATTGCATACGTCGCTGTAATAAAGATGCGGACCTTCACCAACCGCCGCAACAGCCTCAATAGCCCTGTACAACTTATTAGGCATCCAATAGTCATCTTGGTCAGAAAATGCAAAGAAGTCATAGGCCATGGGATCACTGCCGTAAAGCATGTCCATAAAGTTTCTAGCAAGGCCCTTGTTCTTCTCATTAACAGCAAACAGAACATTTGGCATACGCTGAGCATAGCCAGAGCAAATCTGAGGAGTTGCGTCGCTCGAGCCGTCATCCGAGATAAGCAACGTAACGCTTACACCCTCCTGAGCAAGGATGCTATCAATCTGTTCAGCAACATACTTCTCACCGTTATATGTAGCCATCATCACGAGGACGGATGGCTTATGTGCCATCTCGTTAGTCATGAACTCTCCAACAGTCAATCATGGCACGGTACATATCAGAAAGCGAATCGCAGGGCTCCCAGCCCAATGCCTTGAGCTTAGACGAGTCGAGCTTAAGGTCGGAAGCCTTCCTGAATGTCGCCTCACGCTCTGGATCAAACTCCCTACGGACCTGTGCGTCCTCAGAGCCAAACTGGTTCAAAACCAATTGTGCCATTTCCCTAATGCTGCAATACGCATCCTCGTTAACTGCGTTATACGCTTCTCCCGATTGGCCATTAACCAGTGCAATCAAAATAGCGCGCACAGAATCGTCGACTGAAAGGTAGCCGTTGCGCTTAAGGCCATCACTCAACAGAACGATATCCTTGCCTTCGATAGCATGACGGCCAAAATCGGCAAACACGCGCATGTCATCGGGATGGACACCCTCGCCAAAGGTCTGAGCCAAACGCATAACAACCGAAGGGACACCGTGTTCAGTGGCATACGCAGCGCACAGGCACTCGACAAGACGCTTGGCCTCGGGATAACTGTTGCGAACGACCATGGGATCCAGCTTACCAAGGTTATCCTCAGTAGCTACGCCCTCAACCTCGCCGTAGACCTCCATAGTGGAAAGGAATAGAACTTTCTGCGCACCTGCCGAACAAGCGTACCTAAGTACAGCCTCCCCGCCATGAACAATCTGCATAATCGTCGTTGCGGGAGTCTCGAGGAAGCTCTTGCTTGATGTTCCACAGGCAGCGTGAATTATATAATCCGTATGCTCGGGGCCTTCAAGATCGTCGCCAAGCGACCATTGCAGGAAAGAGACGTCACAACGTTCGCCAAACAAAGACAGGGCCTTTTCAATATTTCGAACAGGCAGAATCACTTTAATGCCAGCATTAAAGTGATCGTTTCTAGAGAGCAAAGTCCTCACGACCTGAGAGCAAATAAGCCCCGTTGAGCCTGTCACCAAAATGGTCTTTCCGTCCAGCTCAGTCCAGGGAAAATTTACCTGTGCTGCAATCTGCACAGCTCGATCAAACAAATAATCATCTACAACGGCCACAGCTGCTCCATTTCCTTGTAATCAACAAATCCCTTAAACGCAAAGAAATCGCGCTGGGTGGTTACCTTAATATTATCCGCAGGCCCCTCAACCGTATGGGCCTTGTGGCCATAGTGCGCCATGAGAGAGATTGAATCGATAAAATCATGCCTGCCCTCCTTGCGCGCGCGGAGGTGCTCAGCATAAATATCATTAAACCTGAAGCCCTGGGGAGCACGCGCAAGCTTGCAGCGCGAACGATCGACAACGCGTTCAACCACGCCATCCTCCTCCTCGATAATCGTTTCAGGCGAAGGGGCAACCGTTGCAGTGGGGCCATACTGGGATACGGAATCGATACACGCAGTAATAGTTTGCTCGTCAATAAGCGGTCGAACGCCATCATGGATCAAAACAATGGAGTCCTCATCCGTTACACCAAGACGATTAAGCTCGGATAGGCCATTAAAGATGGAATCCTGACCCGTCTCGCCGCCTTGAACAATCGAAAGTACTTTCTGGTAATGGGCTTTGTCAACGATCTCGCGCATGTGCTCCATGCCAGACTCAACGCATACGATAACAATGCCATCTATCATGCTGTGCTGCTCAAAATGATCAACGGTATGCGCGATAATGGGCTTTCCGCCGAGTTCGAGAAATTGCTTGGGAACTCTAGCCCCACGCATCCTTGAGCCGACACCGCCAGCAAAAATGACGACAAAAATTGATTGAGCGTTATTCTCTGAGAAGCAATTCATGTTTTTCCCAAATAGGCATTAGTCGTTTAAGGTTCAAGCAAAGACGGTGGAAATACTATCGCCACGCTTTATTTCTATTAACATAATCTCACAACCTAGCAAGAGAAAGCGAATTGAATTGTTTTACATAATTGCGCCCGCAAATGTCACAACCGGCGGCCCGGAACTGCTCCATCAGCTTGTATACGAGCTGAATCAAATAGGCTTAGACGCTGTAATCGCCTACGACCGACGCTCTAAAAACAACATGGAGCCCTCCATACCTCAACAATACAAAAGATATGTAAGCGAATTTATTACCGCAGATTCAATCCCCGATACCAAAGACAGTTATGTAGTAATTCCAGAAACTCGACCCTTTTATGTAAAACAATTCAAAAACGCAACTACCATTTTTTGGTGGCTATCAGTAGACTTTTTCAAAATCCAGTGCGATCCAAAGTACAAATTTGAAAATCAGGGCATTCCGCAAGCAATCAAAGCCCTTATGCTCCAAACAAAGAAGAGGGCATTTGCTTCGATAAAAAAAGCTCCTATTCATCTATACCAATCAGAATATGCGCGTCAGTATGCCATTTCCCACGGCATAGCACCATCTGCTCTTATAAAATTATCCGATTATGTGAACGATGACTATCGAACTGGAATCGATTATTTATCCTTCTCCAATCGAAAGCAAAACGTACTCTATAACCCCAAGAAGGGGCACCGTTACACCGAACAGCTCATTAAATTAGCCCCAAACCTTCATTGGATTCCCCTGCAGGGCTACTCAAACCAGCAATTAGTATCCTTAATGAAGGAAAGCATGCTTTACATCGATTTCGGTTTTCATCCCGGGAAAGATCGTCTCCCCAGAGAAGCTGCTGCATGTGGAACGTGTGTCATAACTGGAAAACAAGGTGCAGCAGCGTTTGAGAACGACTATCCGATTCCCGAATGGGCAAGCATTAACCAAGCAGATGTCAACCCCATTGAAGTCGTGCAAACCATCCAGTACGTACTTAATAACTACGAACAGCTCATCGAAGAATTTTCACCCTATAGATCGATGATTAAAGGTGAAAAAGAAGTCTTCAAAGCCGATTTACAAACCTTTGTTCATACCATAAATGGATTAGAAAAGAATGCAGATGTCCAATAGTCCTTCCGCAAAAAAGCGGTCCATTGATACGCGATCCCTTTTATCAAATACAGCAATGGCATTCGCGTCGCAATTTGTAGCGATGCTTGCAAGCTGCATGACATCGCTTATTGTTCCCAAACTTCTATCCGTAAGCAATTTCGGGTATTGGCAGCTCTTCATATTCTACTCATCCTACGTGGGGTTTTTCGCACTGGGTGCAATCGATGGTGTCTACCTGATCAATGGCGGCAAGACTCGAGAATCGATTAACAAACGCAGCATCAATTCACAGTTTTGGATTTCTACCGGCTATGTTGCTTTATTCTCCTTTCTATTTGCTCTCACCGCATCGCGTTTTGTTAGCGAAGCAGCGCGTGTTGAAGTGCTCTATTTAACAGCACTGTATTCTGTACTTAGCCAAATGTCGGCAGGCCTTGGTTACATTTTGCAGACAATAAATGAAACCAAATCATACTCAAAATCAGTAATGTTAGACAGAGGATCCTTTGCAGCCTTCTTGGTTATACTCATAGCACTGAAATGCACGTCATTTGAGCTTTATATAATCTTCTTTATCGTAAGTAAGCTAGTTTGCTTCATCTACTGCGCCAATCAATTGCGCGACTTTCTTGCTTCGGGCTTTTTACCTCTAGGACCGGCTATTCAAGAAACACTCGCAAGCATAAAAGTTGGCATAAAACTAATGTTTGCGGGAATTGCAAGCATGCTAATAACTGGAATAGCTCGCCAAGCTATTGATTCAAACTGGGGCATAAACGTATTTGCCAAAGTATCTATGGCGCTTTCATTAGTTAACTTCTTCAGCATGTTTGTGAACCAAGCATCGATGGTTCTCTTTCCAGCATTGCGCAGAGGAACAAAAGAAGAGCAGGTTGGCCTTTACATTAACCTCAGAGATTCACTCGAGCTTTTTATGCCCTACATATACCTTTGCTATTTTCCAGCTGTAATTATTCTCGGCAGTTGGCTGCCGCAATACACTGATAGCCTGACCTATTTTGCAGTACTGCTTCCTATCTGTGCATATGACGCAAAAATGAGTATTTGTGGCACAACTTACTTCAAAGTCCTGCGCCTAGAAAGAAAGCTATTACTGATTAATTTGAGCACTGTCGCCATGAGCGCCATATTCACAATGATAAGTTTGGCATTTAATTCGCTCAATTGCATACTGTACTCCATGGTACTCAGCATCGCGTTACGCGCAAATATTTCCGAGTTCATTTTAAACAAACGACAAGAAATCGATCACAGCAGACTAGCTATTGGAGAAGCAGGTTTTACTCTTGTCTTTTTAATTGCCTGCGCCACGCTTGATATCAAGCTTGCATTTGTCAGTATCCTTCTTGCGTTAACTATCCATACGATAGCAAACAAACGATTGATTAAAGATATTCTCAAGAAAACGCGCGGAGTATTTAGCGCTCATTAACCGGAAAAATTCTTTCGAGGCAAGCTCAGCCTTCAAGACAAAAGATGCATCCGTTTCAAGGATATCGACACAGGTCGATATCCTTTTCGTTTAGTTATATTTCGCGGAAGCTTTATCGAATTAAGCAGAATGCATACCGTATTTATACAGGCATACACCATTTATAAACAGCTTTAAACGAATGCAAAAACGAGACACATTTCAACACACGAAGAAGGAATGACAATTAACAAGCTATTTGATAGCAATGACAATCTCTCAATTGCGCACTTTATCAAGAGGAAATGGATACGAGAGCAAAAGGCCCATCTCAAGATTCCACAACTGCGCTAGATGGAATGACGTGATAGAACTGATTCGCTGACAGGCCACACCCCGACGCGTCACCTTATGTAATAGCATCTAACAGCAAAACGCTGCACCATCGAAGCAAAATCGACGATGGTGCAGCGCCATATCGAATAAAAATAGATTTTCAAAACTGAAATTCTCTTAGCAGCTTTTGATGCATATGAGCAGAAGAGTGATCGGATATAAGCCACCCTTTAGCATCGAAAACGGTCCTTCAGAATTCTCAGCAATAAAAACTCTATCCCTAACGAGAAAACTACACAAATGGCCTAAGGACGCCTCTAATATTTCCACTGCTATAAACGCTGGAAATTCGAACTCTCGGTGGATATGCCTCGATAATCATATCGTTACCAAGATAAATCGCTATATGACCCGGATAGCAAATCAAATCGCCACGGCGCCTCTGAGAAAACGAAAGGTGCTTAAATCTCGGATCGCCCCACATGTCATTAGCATAATGATCGTGTCCGGGAGTGTAGTAATGATCCCAGGGATTGTATCTGCCAAGGTTCATGCCGGTAGCATAAAGTGACTGCATGACCAAACCTGCACAATCTATGCCAACGCCAGGTGCACAAGAATAATCCCATCGATATGGAGTACCCAAATAATCGTATGCACGACTAATAGCAGCTTCTATACAGTCGTTTCTCGTAGCATAAAGACTAATACGCGAGGGGGTTCTGTAACCAAATATCCCCTGTCCCTGATGAGGAATAGAAACTGAGCGATTGCTTACCTGGTAAAAAGAAGAGGGGTTCTGGAATCCCTGGTAATTAGTGTTAACGGAAACAAAACCAGTACTGCTGACAGAAATCACACCGCCCTGGAAGCGCTGGCGCGACCCGCCGCCCTCGAGCTCCTCGGCCTCGGCAACGGGCCAGCCGAGCGCCCCGGCCTGGTAGCCGCGCCTCACGTACTCGGTGCGGATGGCGCCCGAGCGCACGGAGACGTAACCATCACTACCATTCCATTGGATGGCGCCCTGTTCGAAGTCCTGAGACCATCCCGACCCGTGAGAGGTCGAAAACTCACGTGGCTCGCCAACAGGAGCACCGAGAGAACTAGTGTTAGACTCCGAATTCCAGTACGTATAGATATCTCCCCAAACAGGATATGCACCGCTCTTTTTCGAAAACACAGCGCTGCCGTGTTCGCAATCAAGTCTCCAGTTATCGTCTTCAAACTTATAAGCTTCTCCCGTAACAGCACCAAGTTGCGAGCTGTATCGCTGCACAACTCTTGCCAGTTCAGCCGCGATCTGATCATCAGAGGTATCCGGGGTCGCATCTCCAAACCAATAGCTAACATCAACGTCACCGCTTACACCGGGAACGCTGCCACGGGCAGAATACTGCCAGCAATCATATTTGGCAGGGGCATCAGGAGTAAGGCCGAGGCACTCATCGTAACGGCCTCCGTACCAATACTGGGCAGTCCAGATGCTCCAGCCGCTAGAAAGAAAGCAAGGGTCGGTAAGGTAGTTCTTGAACCAGTTAACGTTTGCATAAATACCGGGCTTATACCCCGCTGCCGCAATTTGACCGCAGAAGGTCTTTGCGATCGATGCGAGCTTCGAGGGATCGTTAAATGGCGTCCACATGGGCGAACCATCAGCATTTGTTTTTTGCTCTTCCAAGTCATAGTAAACGGGGAGGGTGGGTGAATGGCCCTTAAGGGCACTTAATATCAAGCGTGCCTCGGCTTGGGCATCATCTTCATTGCGCGCATAGGAGTAAAGATACACGCCATACGGAATTCCCAAACGCTCGCACTCACTCACATTGCGCTTAAAGTAATTGTCCAGCCTTCCGCCGTTTGTATCACCGGCAAAACCAACTCTTAGAATCGCAAAGTCGATACCGGCATCTTTCACGGACTGCCAATCAATGGTTCCGTTGTGCTCGCTCACGTCGATTCCCTGCGCCGTTGCGCCCTTAGGCATGCTGTGCATTGCACGGCCTTCGAAATCTGCGATATCGCCATAATCGTCAGCAAGATCGGAGCGGAGCGAACCGTCGGCATAGCGCCAAGAGTTCTCAACAAGGGGAGCCTCGATGTCATCATCAGACGCCTCGTCAGAAACCTCATCGGTAGCTGCATCGGCAGAAGCAGATTCGGCATCCGCAGCCTCGCTGGAGTCAAGCGTCGAGGGGTCCTGGGCAGCCGAATCGCTCTCCGCCTGATCGCCAGATGTATCCGCAGAAACGTTAGAAGAGGCGCTCTCGGTCGCGGGCTGCGATACCTTCTGCTGTTCCTGAGCCAAATCAAGTGTTTCGGCATACAGCGCAAAAGGCTGGAGAACACCGGAGAACCCAAATACAAGGGAGAGCAATACAACAACGCAGCACTTTAGTCGGTTCATAGACATCAGTTCACCTCAATTAATCCTAGATTATAAAATTATAACAGCCCGAGTGGCGTATTTGTGACCATGATTCATGGCGCGCGCAGTAAGCCCGTCGCAAATTCCCGGATTCTCCAAAGGCGCAAACCAGTGCCTATACAAACCGCTCCAGGCACACTTTGAGCCCGCGGGTCGATAGGTAAAGCGACACGGCGTCCATAAGCGAGACCACGCCAGTGCCGCTACTCAGCTTTTTGGAAACGCGGCGAACGGGGGCCTTTAAGGGCAGGCTCGCCCAATCGGGACCAAAATAGGAGCCAAAACACGTCCTTATGCGAACTGCAATCTGACGCACCTCGTCCCTTGGCAGGCGTGCAAGGTCGAACACAATCAGATCCAAGAACCACGTCACAAGCTCTCCGGGGCACAAACCCAAAAACCCTCGCCTGTCCCAGCGCTCCAGTACTTCATGCAGCACCAGCAAATGGGCATCGACCTTGTCCATGCGCTTGGCACCGACGTTAAACACATGCGTCAGAGACTTCTCTTGCATCACGTAGTGATACAGCTTGTCAGGCGCAACGACGGTCTTGGCAGACAACGGATACGACTCAAACTGAAACACAACGTCCTCGGCAAATCGAACATTTTCGGCAAAACACAAAGACTCACGCTCAATCAATTCGTGAGAGTATGCCGCACGCCAGACATAGGGTTGCGCATTCGCAGAAAACAGTAGCCCCGGATCAAATGACTCAAACGCACGCGCTTCAGGAGAAAGTAGTTGCTTGATGCGCTTAGAGGCCAACTCGGAAGGCTCGCACTCAGCTCCAAACACAACAATCTCGGGATGCTCCTTAGCAAACGTATCGACCAAGAACTCGGCAAGATTAGGCTCGATGTAATCGTCCGAATCGACGAAGTCGATAATGTCGCCGCGCGCGACATCCATGCCCGCATTACGGGCAGACGACAGTCCGCCGTTAGATTTCTCGACAACGCACACGCGAGAGTCCTTGCGCGCATACTTGCCAATAATCGCAGCAGAGTCATCAGGCGACCCGTCATTAACAACCACGATCTCGATATCCGGACAGGTCTGCCCCAAGAGGGAGTCAAGACAACGAGGCAGGAATTCCTGAGCGTTATAGACAGGAACAATAAAAGATACCTTCGGGTTTGCCATAACTCCCCTATTTCTTAATTGCATCCAGGACGAATGCCGCGACCACGCCCGGGCCACCGACACGCGCATAATGCTTCGCGCGACCCATCGCGCCCGCTCCAGCAAAGTCCGGAGACGCAGCCAGCCACTTTTGCGGATCGTCGACAATAGCCTTGAGATTCGCACGCTTCCACGGCTTCAGGTCACCGAGCTCAAACTCATGTGCCTCAAGCGCGCCGCGGAACTCCTGGGCCATACGGTCCAAAAACTCAGCGTAAAACTTGGGATTCAGGCGAATGTAGCTCCACATATACGAATCGTATTTAATGATATTTGCAAACCTAAGCAGCTTGGCAACGTCCTGCGAAGAATGCGACTCGGCGTAATCCTCAACAATCCAGCGATGAATCTCGGCATACTCGTCGTTAACGCAATGAACTTTATTAGGCGAATTGACCGAAGAACCCTCGTTATCCTGGCGATATGAAAGCACGGAATCATGCAGGTAAACCGCGGTATCGGCAAGGGCGAACACCTTAAAGGTAAACGAGGCGTCCTGAAACGCAGCGCCAGGCGTCGACAAGAAACGAATGGCATTACGGTTCAAGAAGTCTCGACGATACACCGCAGACCAAATCGATGGCTTAAGCGAGAAGGCATCGACGGCATCACTCGGATGCACCGGCTTGTGGCAGTCTTTAGCTTTAAAGAGTTCCATCGGCTCTCGGCGCTCCTCCGGCTTCGACCAATACAGGTCAAAATTCGCCTTTGCAAAATCGGCGTCAAAGCACTCGGCAGCAGCCACGAGCTTCTCCAACGCATCGGGCGCCATAAAGTCATCGGACTCCAGAATGCCCACGTACTTGCCGCGCGCCATCTCAAGCCCGCGGTTCATGGAGTCGCCGTAGCCGCTGTTGGCCTTGTCGATCATCTTCACGCGCGCGTCGCGCTGCATATACTCGCGGATTATCGCCGGCGAGTTGTCGGTAGAGCCATCGTTGATGCAGATGATCTCGATGTCCTTGAGCGTCTGCGCCACGGCGGAATCGAGGCACTCGCGCAGGTAGCGCTCAACGTTGTAAATGGGAATAAGCAGCGACAGAACAGGGCTGTCAGAGGCGTTAGTAGACAAATGTGCTCCTTAGGAAAAACCTGTCGTTTCATGGTATCAAAGGGTCGTCCCGCCCGCGGGCGTTTATATAATCTATGGAGCCCGCAGAGGCGAACCGAAGCGAAAGGAAGTCATGCAGCCCAAAGCCGCGCGCAATATATCCATCGAAGCGCTGCGCTTGGTCGCGGTCGCTGGGATTGCCATATTCCACACGTTTCAGTGGACCTTCCAGGCGACCTGCGTCGGCTTGCCGGAATATGCGCCGCTCGCCGCCTTCCCCTATTCCGGCGTGCTCGGTTTTATCAACTTGCTGGGCTGCTGGGCCAACGAGGTCTTCTTTATGATCTCGGGCTTTTTTCTCATCGCTTCGGCCACGCGTGCTTGGGACGGTGGAGCAACGTGGAAGTCGCAAGTACAACGGACGGCGCATCGCCTTGGCAAGGTCGTTATACCCACTGCGTTTTATTGTCTCGTGGCGCTCGCGTGGTCCACGGTCGTCTCCCCCATTCCCGATGTTACCCTCAACACGCACTACTGGTTCACACTAGGCCTTGAGTTTATCTGGGTCTATGCCGCCACGGTCTTCATGGCGCCATGGTTTGGACTGGCTAAGAGTCGACTCCCCCAGAAAACCTACAAGACGACGGTCATCGCCGTTGGCATCCTCGCATTTGTTGTTAACGGGTATTTGGCCGCCATGAGTGCGGCAAGCAGCGGTGAGTTTTCTTGGCTGCAGAAGCTCATGAGCGCTGCCACGTACGTAATCGCGTTTTTGATCGGCGGGCTGCTCCGCGACGTTACCGATGTCATGGAGTCGGACAGGGCGGGCGCCTTGGGCATGCGCTCGCTCGCAACGGTTTTGGTGCTCGCCACCATCCTGGAAGGAGCACTCTCCTTCACCGGCAACCTCACGGCGATGGCAGTCCTCTCCTACAAATCGACCTCGTTGTTCTCGTTTGCCCTCGCTGCCGCCTCCCTGCTCTTTGCGGCAACCCGACGCAGCGCCTCAGGCAATCCGCGGACTACGGGTGTCATCGTCACTTTATCGACCGCCACGCTCGGTTTCTATGTGATGCAGTCGCTCACCAGTAGCCTGTGGCGTCCCGTCTTCAATACGCTGCTCGCAAACATACTGGTCAGCCAAAACAGCCCAGCAGCTATATGTATCGCCACGGGTACCGTCATTAGCATCGTCTTTGCCTTAGCGCTCCTCATCATCGATGCAGCTAGAAGCCTTATCGATCGCAAGCTCAAGCGGCAATAGACACGCTGCCGTCAGACGCTAAAGCCGCTACACCCGTGGCAGGTTCCTGCGTTTTATTCAAAGCTTGCCGTCAAGGTGCGCCGACCCTTTACAATAGAACAGTCCCAAGGACGTATTCGATAGCTTCCGTGCAGCGCATGCGCGCCGCGCGTGAAAGGATATATTGCCCCATGTCTTCAACCCTTCCCGCTCCCATCGATAAGCTCGCCATCGTCGTCGTTACGTACAAGCGCCAGGAACTCCTGGCCAACCTGTTCGACTCCATGACCGAGCTCACGGCAACGCCCTGGCGCATCGTGATTGTCGATAACGAGAATTCGCGCGAGACCGAGGCCATGTGCACCGCATTCAACGAGCGCCTGGCCAACCTGTGGGGCATCGACACCGAGCAGCCCGACGCGAAGGGCGGCACCGACCGTGTGATCTACGCCCCGCAGCTCGAAAACGGCGGCGGTGCGGGCGGCTTCTCTGCCGGCACTAAATGCGCCTACGACCTGGGCGCCCAGTGGTTCTGGGTAATGGACGACGACGTGCTCGTTATCCCCGAGGGCATTGAGCGTCTTGCCAAGTGGACCTACCGCTACGATGTCATCCAGGGTTCGCGCCTGGACTTCGACGGTGGCGCCTTCTTTTGGCAGTACCAGCTTATCCTTTCGCTTGGTATCCCCAACCCCATCGCTAAGTGGGACCTGGGCCCCGAGGGCTACCGCGCCATGAACCAGCTGTGCTTTGAAGGCGGCCTGTTCTCGCGTCGCGTGGTCGACAAGATCGGCCTGCCCGACGCGCGTTTCTTTATCTACGGCGACGATGCCTGTTACGGCTACGTGGCCAGCCAGCACTTCCCCGCCGCCGTGGTCGCCGACGTGGTTCTCAAGCGAGCCCGTGCCGTCTCTAACTGGGATATCGCGGGCAAACGCCAGCTCAACTCCACGAGCGACACCAACCGCTACTACATCATGCGCAACCGAGGCTTCCTCGCTCGCTATATGCAGGTCTACGGTGACTACCACCCCATGCTGTTCCGTCTGGGCAATGCCGCGACCTTCTGCAAGGAATTCATTCGCCTGGCCGCCGTCGACAAATGCTTTAAGACCGGCATTCCGGCGCTGCGCCGTGGCATGAAAGACGCCCGCAAGATCATCAAGGATCCCAACTGGAAGCCCATGCCGCCCATGAAGGACGCGGAGTAGCGGGCACCCCCGCAGCATCGCCTGCCCCTACAGCCGCTGGCACACCGCTGCCACATGCTGCCCGTCAAAACCGAATCCCCAGCGCATACGGCCCACACCGGGTCGCGGTACGCGGATCTTGTCGATACCGCCGCGCTCTATGTCGAGCAGCGCCTGAACGGCCAGCAGCTCTAGGCCCAGCGCGTCCACACCGGGGTCAAACATCATATTGATCGTTATCAGCGGACGCTCGTCGAACATGCCAATCGTGTCTGCTATGTCGACCACAGCGCCCGTAGGAAAAACCTGGATGTCCCAGCGATCCGTGCCACACTTTCGCCTCGAGACGGGATTGGCATAGCCCGGCAATCCAAAGCAGAGCCCCTGCAAGAGCAGATGGTATGGCAGCGGCGCATCTGGGTCGGACGCACCGATTCCCGCATCTTCCAGGATGCGGTCTAGCGCCCGCCTCACCGCATTCTCGTCCCCGCGGCACAACCCGTCGCGAAACGCATCGATGTCACGAACGTCCTCGACAGCACACTCAAACCACTCAATAATCACCAGACGCAAGGCCTGACGAAGCTCATTATTGGGCAGCCGCAGAGCACGGTGGCGATCGCCATGCTCTGGCTCCTCAGTCATATCCGTTGTCAGGAATCCGGACAGATACAGCGCCGTCCACAGGCCATCATCAGACGAGGCCTCCGATCCCGCAGCGCCCAAACAAACTGGAACCTCAACGCATGCATGGGGCTCGAGCAAATCGAACAAGACCGAAAGGCGGTCGAGATTCCACCCGGCAACTACCCTACTCAGGCAATCGGCGTACCCATACAGATCGGCTCGCACAGGCGCCGTGCAGCCTCGGTCCAGAAAACCGATCACACGCGTCGGACTCGAGCAATAGGCCCTGCCAAACCGATATCCCTCGAGCCATTCACGCGCATCATCCAGGTATTCCTCGCGTCCAGCATGACTCAACAGAGCCTCGACCTCGGCATCCGAAAAGCCGAACCAACGGTCGCACCACGTCGAAAGGGGCGTCGAAAGACGATACGAGCAGCTGCGCGAAGAAAGCGCCTCCTCGGCAGGACCGGGACGCTCCCCCATCAGACACGTCAACCGTAGCGAATGGGCCGCGGTGGCAATGGCGTCGAACAGCACACGATCGAGCAGCTCCGCCGGACCGACGACGGAAGCGTCCCTCGCGCTCGCACGGCGCGACCACGCCGCGTCGTACCCATCAACGAGCAATACAACCTGCTCATCGCAGGCAATCTCCAGCAGCTCAATGAGCAGACCAAGCACCGAGTCAACCTCGGCCTCGCTCGCCACGCCCCGCGCAACGCGTTCGATGTGACGTACCTTGTCTCGAGCTAAATCCGGAGCTTCCAAGAATGGCATCAAGCGAGCGCATTCGCCCGAAAGAGCATCACGCACGACGCCGACAACAGAGGCACCACGCCTCGCAGCGCCAGAAAAGTCCAGCGATATCACTGGATAGCAGGCGTACTCGTCCCGATAGCGCCCGCCGTCCGCATCCCAAATCTGAGTTTCGGCAAACGAGATCCGTCCGGCGCGACCGACTGCGGGACGCTCCAGAAAAGCCTTGAGCATCGACAAGTTCATGCTCTTGCCAAAACCCTCGGGTCGGCAGCACACCATAACGGACGCATCGCAATCCAGCATATCGGCAATAAACATGGTCTTGTCGACCAGCGTGCAGCAACCAAGAGCCTCCATATAGTCATGCATGTCAATCGGCAAAACCGCATCGTCGGCACCACCGATCAAGCGCACGCCAAAGCAGGCAGCACAACAATTATTTGCCTGTTCAGACACCAAAACGTTCCCCCTAAATCGCAGCACGATGCCAATTGTAATGGCCGCCTCACACGTACTAATGTCGCCGCGCAAACATATCGGGCAACGGTAGCAACATGGGGTGTGAGGGGGGCATAACTAATCGTTGTACAACAAAACAGGGCCTGATGCATTCGCACCGGACCCCGTCCCAACTCTTTAGTTATCTAGCAACCAAGAGGCTACTCCTCCGAGCCGTCCTCCCCAGAAGCCTTCTTCTGCTGATCGAGCTTATGCTTACCACTTACGATAGACGTAGCGCCCAGCGTGGCCAAGCTTGCACTGGCAAGGCTCGCCATCACAATCAGATCGCCCGTCTTGGGCATGTTGCCACCCGAGGACTTGGTAGTTGTAGTCGTCGTGGTCGTGGTGGTCACCGTTTTGGAGTCATTTTGCTCCTGGACCTGGTTGTCAGCACCGCTCTTGTCGTCGTCTTCGGACTGTTTCTTTTCGCCCTCGGTCTTGCTCTCGTCCTTCTTCTGACCGGACTTGTCGCCCTTCTCATCAGAGCTAGAACCCTTATCGGATTCGATCTTCTCGGAAGCCTTATCCTTGGAGTCGCCCTTTACGGCTTCGGTCTTTTCCGTGGAAGCCTGATCAGAGTTGTCCTTGTTCTGAGTCGAGCCATTATTGACGCCAGCCATCAGCGAAGAGCCCAGCGTAGAACCAAGCTGCACGGAGAAAGAAGGCTTCTTGTCCGGCGAAGCAACGGGAGCGTCCGGCGCCTTATTCGAGTCGTCCTTGGAAGCATCGGAATCAGGGGCTGCGTCAGAGCCGGAGCCGTTGTTAGAGCCGGTGTCAACGGACGAATCGCTCGAGCCGGTAGATGAGTTAGAGGTGTCAGCGCCAGCCGAACCAGAAGCGTCGCTGTCCGTATTGCTGGCAGAGCTTGAAGGCGAATCGCCCGCAGCAGAGCCGTTCAAATTGGAGCCGTTCGGGGTAGAGCCGTCGTTGGTAGTGCCACCAGCAGAGCCATTACCGTCAGCATCGGTCGAGGGCGCATCCATCCTGTCATCGTTGGCATCGTCACTCGAGTCGTCATTCGAATCAGGTGTCGGCGAGGGCGCCGGCGTAGGCTCGGGCTGCACGGGCGTCGCAGCGGCTGCCTCGTCCTCGGCGATATAAGCCAAGCAGTCCTTCAGCTCATTCTTATAACGATTCTTCCAGCCCTCATGATACTGGGGCTGACTCGAAAACTTAGTGGCGACATTGTTGACCACACTATTGGAAAGCGCCGTCACAAACTCGCGGTCGGACATATCGTTGGAAAGATTCGCCCAGCGGAAAAAGGGCTCTTCGGTGGTTTCTGTGGGAGAGATTCCGGCATAGGCCCAGCTCA
>ENA-ORTD01001060-ORTD01001060.1-human-gut-metagenome-genome-assembly--contig:-NODE-1060-length-21496-cov-3.682431_pt1 | contig 21496 bp, 20 predicted proteins | sample MGYA00241907_ERZ509178 | MGnify/ENA primary metagenome ERZ509178 (study PRJEB26280, sample SAMEA2338793) | human gut metagenome | biome: human gut; feature: human-associated habitat; material: faeces...
GTAATGTCCTCGCGCGGCAGGTCAAACACAATCGAGCCGTTATCGATGCAGATGACGCGGTCGGCAGCGCGATCGAGGTCGGACGTAATGTGGCTCGAGAGCAGCACGCTGTGCAGGCCGTCGGAAACAAAGGCGAGCAGCTCATCAAGCAGCTCCTCGCGTGCCATGGGATCGAGGCCCGCGGTGGCTTCGTCCAAAACGAGCAGCTTGGCCTTGTGGCTGAGTGCGCAGGCAAGCTGCAGTTTCATGCCCATGCCGCGGGAGAGGTCCTTGACCTTTGTCTTGGGATCGAGGCCAAATCGGTTGATGAATCGGGCGAACGTTTCGCGGTCCCACGTGGGGTACGCTGGGCCTACGAGCGACTCGATCTGGCCCACCTTGAGCGTGGAGGGGAAGGGGCACGTGTCCAGGACAAGACCGATGTGGGAACGCAGGCAGCGCTGCGCCTCACCGGGTGCGTCGGCGCCACAGTGCTGCCCAAACAGGTGTACCTCGCCGGCATCGAGTTTGATAAGCCCAAGCGCGGCTCGAATCGTCGTTGTTTTGCCGGCACCGTTGGCACCCACAAAGCCGACGATCTGGCCAGGTTCCACGGCAAGCGTGACGTCGCGCAGCGAAAAACGGTCACTCACATGGCGTGAGATGCCTTTGAGTTCTAAAAGGTTTTGCATGGTATAGCCTTTCTTGCAGATGGCTACTGCATGGTTTCGGGGGCTACCAGGTCGAGCATCTCGTGCAGCTTGTCGCGCGTGACGCCCAGGGCCTCGGCTTGGCTTGCCTCTTTCGCGAGCAGCTCTTCGATATGGCAGAGCTGGTTTTCACGCAAGAGCTCTTGGTTGCCGTCGGCGACAAAACAGCCCTTGCCCTGCACGGTGCAGATAAACCCGAGCTGCTCCAGGTCGGCGTAGGCGCGCTTGGTGGTGATGACGCTCACGCCAAGATCGCTCGCGAGTGCACGGATGCTGGGGAGTTTGGCTCCCGCAGCGAGCGTGCCCGATAGAATCTGAGCTTTGACTTGCGAGGCTATTTGCTCGTAGATGGGCTTGTCGCTCGAATTGGATAGGATAATGTCCACAGCGGCTCCTTAGCTGATGGGCTACACGTGTATATAACCGGTAAGCACAGTATATATACACTATGCACAGTTATGCAAGAGGTAAATAGGGATTGTCCGCTCGTTCATTCATCTCAATCTGTAACATCTGGAACCGGTTTGGACGGCTACCTGTTACAGATTGAGATTTTGCTGGCGGACCCCATTTGGTTGTCTCAATCTGTAACAACTGGAGAAGTTTTTGGCTGCTAGATGTTACAGATCGAGATCTTTCTGGGACGCCCACCTGTTTGTCTTAATCTGTAACAGGTAGAGGTTCAAAAACCGTCTAGATGTTACAGATCGAGACAAACTGCTGCGGAGTGCCGCCATCGACTGCTACCCTAGGCCCCAACTGATGAATTTGTCCTGATAGGTGCCCTATGGCGGGATTTCGCGGCTACAATAGTGCGGTTACATCGACGTAATGCACTCAATGCAAGAAAGGATCCGCATGGCAAGCCTGTCGGATGAAATCTCGTCGCGCCGCACATTCGCGATCATCAGCCACCCGGACGCCGGTAAGACCACGCTTACCGAGAAGCTGCTGCTCTATACCGGCAGTATCCAGACCGCCGGCTCGGTCAAGGGCAAGAGCTCGGCCAAGCATGCCGTCTCGGACTGGATGGACATCGAGAAGGAGCGCGGTATTTCCGTTACCTCCTCGGTGCTGCAGTTCACCTACAACGGCGCCTGCGTCAACATCCTCGATACACCCGGTCACCAGGACTTCTCGGAGGATACCTACCGTACTCTTATGGCCGCCGACGCCGCGGTCATGGTCATCGATGGCGCCAAGGGCGTCGAGGCCCAGACCAAAAAGCTCTTTAAGGTCTGCACGCTGCGCCACATTCCCATCTTTACCTTTGTGAACAAGCTCGACCACGAGGCTCGCGACCCGTTTGAGCTCATGGAAGAGATCGAGAATGTCCTGGGCATCAATACGTATCCCATGAACTGGCCGATCGGCAGCGGCCGCAACTTCCGCGGCGTGTTCGATCGTCAGACTCGTCGCGTCATTGCCTTTGAGGGCGACGGCCACGCCAACGCCACCAAGAAGGTCGCCGAGGTCGAGGCCGAGCTGGGCGATCCTTCCATGGATGAGCTCATCGGCGAGGAGAACCATAAGAACCTGATGGACGACATCGAGCTGCTCGATGGTGCCGGCGACGAGCTCGACTTGGATGCCGTGGCCTGCGGCAAGCTGAGCCCGGCGTTCTTTGGCTCGGCGCTCACCAACTTTGGCGTGGAGCCCTTCCTCAAGGAGTTCCTGCGTCTGGCCCCGACGCCGCGCGCCTATACCGATACGCTCACCAGCGAACCGGTCGATCCCTGCCGCGACGACTTTAGCGGCTTTGTGTTTAAGATCCAGGCCAACATGGACAAGAACCACCGCGACCGCATCGCCTTTGTGCGCATTTGCTCGGGCAAGTTCGAGCGCGGCATGGATGCCTTCCACGTGCAGGGCAACCGCAAGCTTAAGCTTGCCACGGGTACCTCGATGATGGCCGATGACCGCGCCATCGTGGACGAGGCGTACGCGGGCGATATCGTGGGCCTGTTTGATCCGGGTATCTTTAGCATCGGTGATACCGTGTGCTCCGGCAAGCGCCACGTGCAGTACCCGCAGATCCCGACGTTTGCCCCCGAGATGTTCGCTCGCATTACGCAGGTCGATACGCTCAAGCGCAAACAGTTCGTCAAGGGTATGGAGGAGCTTGCCCAGGAGGGTGCCATCCAGATCTTCCGCGAGCTTGGTGCCGGCATGGAGAGCGTCATCGTGGGCGTGGTCGGCGTGCTGCAGTTTGAGGTGCTCGAGCGCCGCCTCAAGGCCGAGTACCGTGTTGAGGTTCGTCGCCAGCCGCTGCCCTATACGGACATTCGCTGGATCCAGAACGACCCCGATACCATCGATATCCCGGGCCTTTCGCTCACGCGCGACACGCTGCGCGTCGAGGACATGCGCGGCGGTAAGCTGCTGCTGTTCACGAGTCCGTGGAACGTGGATTGGGCAACCGATCACAACCCCGATCTTATCCTGTCGGAGTTTGGCAACGTAGCCTTTTAACGCATCGGCGCGGTGGCCCTGTGGGGCTGCCGCGCCGCTTGCTTGCCTGATGCCGTGTGAGCGGCTATCATACCCACCGTCGTCTCAAGACCGGGGCGTCCGAGCAGTTCGGGTCCGATATCCTGCTCGTAAAACCTAAAACCAAAGGAGTACATAATGATCAAGAAGGTCATGGAGGACTACAAGGTCCTGTTGCGGAGCATTCCCGCGGCAACGGTTTCGCTGTTTTTCGTGAGCGTCATCATGATGAACCTGCTGGCCAACAAAGAGCTTATCAGCCTGCCGTATCTGGCACTCGATTGCGGCTTTGTGGTGAGCTGGGTTTCGTTTTTGTGCCAGGACATGATCTGCAAGCGCTTTGGCGCCAAGGCATCCATCAAAATCTCCATCCTCGCGCTGGCAGTCAACCTCGCCGTGAGCCTGTGCTTTTGGGCATGCTCGCTCACGCCCGGCATGTGGGGCGCCTACTACGACACGGGCATGATCGAGGTCAACACTGCCCTTAACGCCACCATCGGCGGCACCTGGTACGTGGTGCTGGGCTCTTCGCTGGCAATGCTCGTTTCTGCCGTGGTTAACTCCACGCTCAACCAGTCGCTTGGCCGTATGCTCAAGAAGAACAACTTCGCGAGCTTTGCCTTCCGCTCCTATGTGTCTACGGGCGTTGGCCAGTTTATCGACAACCTGGTCTTTGCCATTGTGGTAAGCCACACGTTCTTTGGCTGGACGTGGGTGCAGGTCCTTATGTGCTCGCTGACCGGCGCTGTTGCCGAGCTGCTGTGCGAGGTCTTCCTGAGCCCCGTGGGCTACAAGGTCGTGCGCGGCTGGGAGCGCGAGAACGTGGGCGCCGAGTACCTCGAGCGCCACGCAACCGCCTAAGGAGCAAGTATGCGGGTTTTGATCACGGGCGCTTCGGGCGGTATCGGAGCCGCGTGCGTGCAGCGCTTTTTGGACGAGGGCCACGAGGTCGTGGGCTTTGATCTGCTGCCGGCGGCGATCGAACACGAGCGCTACCGCCATCTGATCGTTGATGTCCGCAAGCCGGACGCGTTTCCGGACGACCTTGAACCCCAGGTAATCGTGAACGTTGCCGGTGTGCAGGATTCGACTGACGACATCGCCGCCAACCTGTGTGGCACCATCAACGTGACCGAGCGCTACGCCTTTGTGGGGGAGGGGCTTGCCGTCAAGCCGGCGCCGGCTATCGAATCCGTGGTCAATGTGGGGTCGGCGAGCGGACATACGGGATCGGAGTTTCCCGCCTATGCTGCCAGCAAGGGCGGCGTTATCGCCTATACCAAGAACCTTGCAAACCGCCTGGCACCGCGGGCCATCGCCAACAGTGTGGACCCGGGCGGCGTTATTACGCCGCTCAACCGTTGCGTGATGGAAGACGAACACCTGTGGAGCCAGATTATGGAACTCACGCCGCTTAAGCGCTGGGCCACCGCCCAAGAGATCGCCGAGTGGATCTACTTTGTGGGTGTGACCAACCGTTTTATGACCGGGCAGAGTCTGCTCATTGACGGTGGCGAGGCCGGCCGCACACAATTTATTTGGCCCGAATAGGAAACGCGCCCGATGGAAAGCTGTCGGGCGCGTTTTTGATGTACCGATTTTTAGCCGAGGCAAGTCCAGTTGACGGGGGTCGAGCCGTGTTGTTCGAGTAGCCGATTGGCTGCCGAGAAGGGACGCGATCCCATAAAAGCAGGGAGTTCTGCCGTGGCGCGGTTGGCCGAAAGCGGCGAGGGGTGCGTGGAGGCCAGGCAGAACTTGCCGGTCGCCTTGCCCGCGCCGGTCGCGGCGAGCTTGCCTTCGACCATCTGCTGGGCAAAGCGGCCCCATGCCAAAAAGACTACCGGCTGGGGCAGCTGGCAGCAGCGTTCAATAACGTAGTCGGTGAGCGCGCTCCAGCCCAGCTTGGCGTGCGAGTTCGCGGCATGCTCGCGCACGGTGAGCGTGGTGTTGAGGAGCAGGACGCCCTGTTGTGCCCATGGGGTTAGGTCTCCCGTGGCGGGAATGGGGCAACCCAGATCGGCTTTGAGCTCCTTATAGATGTTGCGCAGGCTCGGCGGCAACTTGGTTTGCGTCGCAGGGACCGAGAACGACAGCCCCATGGCCTGGTTGGGCCCGTGATAGGGGTCTTGACCCAGGATGACAACCTTGACCTGGTCGGCCGGCGTATAGGCGAGGGCATTGAGGATGTCGTCTTGTGCCGGGTAGATGGTTTGCTCGGCACGCAAAAGGGCGATGCGCTCGAGCAGCTGGTTCGTAGTGTCACGTACCGGCTGCGGCGCATCGCCCAACCAAGTTGCTATGTTGCGGTCGCGGGTTGCGGTGTCCATGGGGCTCCTTTATGGCAGATGCTCTGTTGGCATCTATTGTAAAGGCGTCCGGAGACCATTGTGTCGGGGCCACAAAAGGTGAGGCGCTTACGAGGCTCGCTCGGGCGTTCCTGCCATGTGGGCGTGGTCGTGAGCATGCGCATGAAGTCGCGGAAACTCGACGGTTGCCGCCATGACGCCGGTGAGGATGAGAGCTGCACCCAGGAAGGCGATGGGGCTCAGGACCTCGCCGACCAAGAAGAACGAGAAGACGGCGGAGCAGACTGGCTCGAGCGAGAAGGCGAAGCCGGTGGTCTCGGCGGGCACGTGGGGCTGCACGAGCGTCTGGGTGATAAAGCCGTAAGCAGAGCAGATGAGCGCGAGCGCGACGACAACGACGATCTCGCTGGGCGTGCTGGGAAGCGTGAAGCCGCCAAAGACACATGCGGCAATGCCCGAGAACAGGCCGCCAAAGCCCAGCTGCCAAACGCCCAGGGACAGCGGATCGACTTCTTCGACAAAGCGCTTCGCCACAATGATATGGCCGGCATAGACAAAGGCGGAGAGCAGCATGATGAGCGCGCCCGGGTTCAGGCTGGTGAAGTCGGCGCCCGAGAGCAGCAACATACCGCAGGTGACGATGGCGGTGCCGACGAGCACTTTGCGTTCGGGGGCGCGGCGCAGCAGGGCGGCGTTGGCAAACGGCACGATCACGACCGTCAGGCTCTGCAAAAAGCCGGCGGTGGAGGCGGAGGTGAGGCTGGAGCCCAGGCACATGCAGGTGAGCTCGGTTGCCATAATGGCGCCGATGATGGCGGCACGGACCATAAGGTCGCGGTTGATGCGCAACGCGTGCTTGTGGAAGAGCAGCAGGCAGACCACAAAGGCGATGATGCAGCGTAGCGCGACGATGCTCGTGGCGTTCATGCTGTCCATACCGATCTTCATGAGGGGATACGAAAAGCCCCATGCGACGGGAACGGAAAATGAGAGCGCGATTGCTTTTTTGCGATCCATGGGACTCCTTTTGTTACAGAACGGTTTCGTACAAAGGATTCTGCTCCCAGATGTGGATGTAGTAAAGCGAATGTATCTTCAGTATGATTAAGAAACGCTAAAGTAGGCGCGAAAAGCCCTGGCAAAACGTTTTACGGCTACATCGATGTGGAGGCACGATGGCATCGCGGTATCAGATTGTATGTATGGTGGTCGATTGCGGCAGTCTTAAGGGCGCGGCGGACGAGCTGGGCTATACGCAAAGTGCGGTGAGCCAGGCCGTCAAGGCACTCGAGCGCGAGCTGGGCACCACGATTATCGAGCGCGGAAAGCAGGGCGTTTCGCTTACGCGCGACGGTAAGCAATATCTGCCGTACCTGCGCCAGATCGTGACCGCCGAGGCCGAGCTCGAGGGCAAGCGCCAGGAGCTGCTGGGGCTTTCGTCGACCGATATTCGCATCGCGACGTTTACCAACGTGAGTCGCACCGTGCTGCCGCGTGTGATCCGCGACTTTGGGGCCCTGCACCCGGGCGTACGCTTTACCCTCAAGCAGGGCGATTACACGCGCAACGCTCAATGGGTACACGATGGCGTGGTTGATTTTTGTTTTACGGCGCGCGGATTTACCGAGGGGCTCGAGAAGCGCGTGGTCTATCACGACGAGTTGGTAGCATTGTTGCCGGCCGCGCATCCGCTGACGGCAAAGGAAAAGGTGACACTTGCCGACCTGGCGTCCGAGCCGTTTGTGCTACTGGATGAGGGCGAACAGAGCCTGGTGCTCGATGCATTCGCGGCGCATGGGCTGTCGCCGCACGTGACGAGTGAGGTGACCGACGACTACACCATTATGGCGATGGTGGAGGAGGGCCTGGGCGTGAGCATGCTCTACCGTCGTACTGTGGAGGGCATGCGAGCCGATATTTGTGTGCGGCCCATCGTGCATGCCCCCTCGCGTGACGTGGTGGCCGCATGGCGCAGCTGGGACACCATGCCCATCGCCACGAGGCGCTTTATCGACTATATGAGCTCGCATATTGTCAATTAATGACTGGCGCGGTGTTGAGCGCGGTGTTTAGCGGGCTGTCGCTTTGGCTTGGGTGGCGCGATAGGTGCGTGCCGGGTGGCAGAGTAGTACCGCCACGACCATAAAGAACGCCGTGGTACCCAGGCTGATGGGGTAGACCATCATGATGTTCGCAAAGGTGCGGAAGTGCGGGAACACGCAGAACACCCAATAGAAGCGGATGCCGCAGACGCAGATCATGGTGATGAGGGCGGGTGTGAGCGAGATGCCAAAGCCGCGCAGGTAGCCTGACATGTTTTCGTAGAACATGCTAAAGGCGTACGCCGGGAAGATCGAGCACACGCGGATATAGCCGATCGAGACGATGTTGGGATCGCTGTTGAACAGCGACAAGATCTCGCGCCCCAGGCCGACAATAACGATGATCGTGGTGAGTGCAACGATGCCGCCTTCGACCAGGCAGACCTTGAGCGTCTTGGTGCAGCGGCCGATCTGGCGGGCACCGTGGTTTTGTCCCACAAAGGTGGTGCACGCCTGGCTAAAGCTGTTGAGCAGGTTGTAACACACGTACTCCAGACTCATGGCGGCGCTCGATGCCGCCATGACCTCGGTGCCCAGGCTATTGATGGCAGACTGGATGATGATGTTGGCGACGGCAAAGACGGCGCTTTGGATGCCGGCGGGCAGGCCGATCTTGACGATGCGCTTGAGGGCGACGGGGTCGATAGCCAAGTCGCGCGGGGTGACGCGGACGACGGAGTCGGTCTTGAGCAGGCGGATAAAGAGCGTGGCGGCGCTAACGGTGTAGGCGATGGCGGTGGCGATGGCGACGCCTGCGACGCCCCAGTGGAGTACGGGGACAAAGATGAGGTCCAGGCCAATGTTGAGGACGGTGGACACGGCAAGCGCCTGCAGCGGCATGCGGGTGATGCCGACGGAGCGGAAGATCGCGGCCTCAAAGTTGTAAAGCAAAATCGAGGGCATGCTGAGCAAAAAGACGCGTAGGTAGAGCGAAGCGAGCGGCATGGTTTCGGCGGGAACGTTGAGCGCGGCGAGCATGGGCTCGGCAAAGATTTCGCCCAGCGCGATGACGACAAAGCCCACGAGTGCCATGAGAATCGAGGTGTGGACGGCGCGTTTGACCATGTTCTGATCGTTGCGGCCGATAGCGTTGGCGATGACCACGTTGGAGCCAAGTGACATGCCGATAAACAGGTTGAGCATAAGACTGGTAAGCGGAACATTGGAGCCGACCGCCGCCATGGCGAGGGTTCCCTGGTCGCCCGAGAAGTTACCGATGATGACCGTGGCGATGAGGTTCGACAGCTGCTCCAAGATGCTCGTGGCGGCCACGGGGAAGGCGAACAGGGGAATATTGCGCCACAGCGAGCCGGTGGTCATATCGATGTGCTTAGATGCGGTATCAGCCATACGCTCTCAATCTCTAACATGCTCTTTCGTGCTTATTTGCGCAGACGATGATACTCCTAATCGACTAGTCGTTGGGGACGTTCTTAAACGACTAGTCATTTAAGAACGTCCCCAATGACTAGGTGGGGAAGGCGTGCGACAATGGTGGGCGTTGTGTTGTTCGCGCTAAGGAGTTGCCATGCTGTTGTGTCCCGTTTGCCATGAGCCGTTGCTGGATGACGAACGCGGTGCTGCATGCGCGGACGGACACCGGTTTGACCGTGCGCGCGAGGGCTATCTGTACCTACTGCGCTCGTCCAAGAGCGGTGACTCCATGGGCGATCCCAAGTCGCAGGCACGCAGCCGTCGTGACTTTCTGAACCGTGGATACTACGAGCCGTTGCGCGATGCGATGGTCGAGCTGGTGCGCGAGCGGGCGGCAGAGCGCGCTGCGTCTACGAACGGCTCCATGACGTTGCTCGATATTTGCTGCGGCGAGGGCTATTACACCAGCGCCATGGGCGCGGTGCCGGGCGTGGGTGCTTACGGTTTCGACCTGGGCAAAGAGATGGTGCGCCTTGCCGCCAAGCGCGGCGATGCGACCTATTTTGTGGCCAACATGAAGGATATCCCCGTGGCCGTTGGCGCCTTCGATATGGTGACCGAGCTCTTTGCTCCCTTTAACGAGCGCGAGTTTGCCCGCGTGCTGGCACCCGAAGGTTCGCTCTACACCGTGGTGCCAGGTGCCCGTCATCTGTTTGGGCTCAAGGAGGTACTCTACGACACGCCATATCTCAATGACGAGAAACTGCCGAAGACTACTGAACTCGAGTTAGTCGGAACGCAGCGGGTGTCTGCGAATATTACGCTTCAGACCCAGGACGACATCGAGGCGGTGTTCCAGATGACGCCGTACTACTACCGCACGCGCCCTGCCGACAAAGAGCGCCTGGCAAACCTGGACACCCCTCAAACCGACATCGACTTCATCATCGCCGAGTACCGCCACAGCTAACAACCTACCAAAAAGGGACAGGTTTATTTTGGCAGGTTTTATCTGGGCAAACGTAAAGGGCCGACCGCGGAGATGCGCGATCGGCCCTTTTTAGTTGCTTGGTTGCAGAGGTTGTGAGAAGTGAGCGCTTACAGACGATCCTTGTTCTCGGCTTTGACAGCGCGTGTCTGCTGAATAAAGAACAGGTCGTAGACCACGATGACAAAGGCGACGATATTGACGGAGCTGCCGCCGAGCGCGGGAAGCGTGAGCACGGCCTGCGCAAGCGTGGCAACCGCGGCAACAATACCGAGCTTAAACGCGCCGTCTACCTGCGAAGGCTTGTTGGCACCCTTGATGCCCGCAACGCCCGCGGCGAGATCAATGAGGCCCTTGGCGACAAGCACGACCGCGGCGAGCATGGCGTTCGATCCGTAGGTGGACTCGAGCTTGCCGGTCGCGATGCCGGCGATTCCAATGACGAGACTGGCGATGCCCAGAACAAAATAAATCAGGGCAAGGATTTTGAGTGTCTTGCGAGCGGCGCTCATGGCTGGTCCTTTCGATGCGGGCGCGGAGAATCTGTCGCACCCAGGTTGCGGCACATATTGTGAAGCACATTGTAGTTCAACGGGGCGATGCATGCGTTTGAAAGCGTCTCTTGCCTGTACGGTCCAACCTTTCAAAAAGGAAAGCTGGGCGTAAGTCAAATCGATGGCAGCGTATGCGCGGCGCTGCGATGATGGGGCCATGGTAAGAGCTGGACCGAAGGAGGAGCCATGATGTACGGAGTCAAGCAAGTGCGTGAGCCGCGGTCGTTGGGAAGGCGCATGAGTGATTCCGTGATCGCTGCCGTGTGCACGGGATTGATGGCGGTGCTTTGCATTGGGATGCTGTGGACCATGTCGCATGTGGGACAATAGCGGACGGTTGGGTGCCGGCATAAACGGCGCTCACGTATTCGTTTTGCTTGTTAAGGAGTACCCATGGGCGTCGTCGATCCCTTTTCTGTTGCTCGGGCCGCGGGGCTTGAGCTGATTGGGAAGTCCGAGGGACTCACGCTCACCGACGGCACGATGGAGCTGCGTGCCGATTTTACCCGCATGTTGCCACGACTCAAGCAAGGCCGTCTGCAGCAAGAGCTGTTGGTAAAGGCTGCGCGCGCAAAAGGCATCGAGAGCCCATGGGCGATTGATGCCACGGCAGGCTTTGGCGAGGATTCGCTGCTGTTGGCGGCCGCGGGCTTTACCGTCGATCTGTATGAGCAGGATTGCGTGATCGCGGCGCTCCTCAAGGATGCCTTGGATCGCGCGGCAGATGATCCGGCGCTTGCGACAGCCGTGGCGCGCATGCGCTTGCATGCGGGCGAGGACAGCATTGCCGGCCTTCGCCATACAGCTGAGCTGATCGGGCAGGGCGAGCTCACCGCTCCCGACGTGGTGTATCTGGACCCCATGTTTCCCGGGCGCACCAAGAGCGCGGCGGTTAAAAAGAAGTTCCAACTCTTGCACCATCTGGAACAGCCGTGTGCCGATGAGGAGACGCTGGTCGAGGCTGCGCTTGCGGCGCACCCGCGCAAGGTCGTTATCAAGCGGCCGGTGAAGGGGCCGCTGCTTGCCGGCGTTAAGCCGAGCTATCAGCTTGCGGGCAAGGCCGTCCGCTACGATGTTTTGGTGCCGCCGCGCCCGTAGCTTGCGTGCGATGGCTGGCGCTCCGTCAGTGTTGTGCCGATGCGGGGTCTATTTCCAAGGGTGCGACGTCAGGTGCCATCCGCCGCAGTATTCGCATTTGTAGCAGGCCAAACCGCGCCGCCCGCGGTTTTCGCAGTCGGCCATAACGGCCTCGGCCTCGGCGCGCGTGTCGTAACGGTTTTTGCGCTCGCACGATTTGTAGCGCCAGGCCTCATCGCGCTCTGCGTCCAGGGTGTTTCGGCGCTCATCCTCGCGCGCAAACAGGTCGTTCATATCGCCGCCCGTGGCAGCGCCCAAAAACTCGCTTTTGGCTTTTGACCAGGCGGCTCGCTTTTTGCTCCCCATCTGCTTCGCGCCCCTCTCCAAACGTTGGTATCATTGCTCAATCAAAGTGATACCAATAAACGTGAGGTCGCCGCGTGATGATCAGAAAAACTCTCGATACCGACATTCCCGCCGTCATGGCTATCTATGACGCGGCCCGCGCCTTTATGCGCGCGCATGGCAACGCCACGCAGTGGCCCGAGGGCACGCCTTCTGCCGAGCAGCTGGCTGCCGATATCGCCGCCGGTGGCAGCTATGTGTGCGAAGTCGATGACCGCGTGGTGGCGACGTTTGCCTTTTTGCCGGGCCCGGACGAGTGCTATGACGTAATAGAGGACGGGCAATGGCGCAGCGACACTCCGTACGCCGTGCTGCACCGTGTGGCGTCCGACGGCACCGCGCACGGTATCGCGGCTGCGATGTTTGCCTTTGCCAAGGAGCGTGCCGATCACCTGCGCATCGACACGCATCAGGACAACCTGCCCATGCAGGGCGCGAGTATTAAGGCGGGGTTCGAGCGTGCCGGCGTCGTGTATGTGTCGGACGGCACGCCGCGTGTTGCGTTCGACTGGCTGCGTGAGGCGTAAGAGTAGGGGCACGTGTCAACAATCCGCACAAACGAAAATGGTCCCGGGTGGGGCCATTTTCGTTCGCTGCGCTGATTTGCAAGCCGGCTTTCGCAAGGCGCGAACCTACGAAAATCGCCGCGCGGCAACGCGGGGCGATGAGCTCGGTCGGGGGATAGGGCCCGCTTCGCCCGCCGGCCCGTAAATTGTATCATCCAGTGTGGAACGAGGACGCCCGTTGCCGCGTGCGATGGGCTTGTAATAAGAGGAGAGCCATGTCGAAGCAGGCAGTCGTTGGAATCTTGGCGCATGTCGATGCCGGCAAGACCACGTTGGCCGAGGCCATGCTGTTCAACGCGGGCCGCATTCGCAAGCGCGGCCGCGTGGACGATGGCGATTCGCATCTGGACACTAACGCGATCGAGCGCGAGCGCGGCATTACGATCTTCTCGTCGCAGGCCGTGCTCGACCACGGCGATACCCGCGTCATGCTTGTGGATGCGCCCGGCCACATCGATTTTTCGGCCGAGGCGGAGCGCACACTGCGCGCGCTCGACTATGCGATTTTGGTTGTGAGCGCCAACGACGGCGTGCAGGGGCACACCGAAACCCTGTGGCGTCTGCTTGCGCGCTATGACATTCCGACGTTCATCTTTATCAACAAAATCGATTTGGAGAATCCCGGCCGCGATGTTTTGCTGGCACAACTTGGGCAACGTCTCTCCGAGGGCTGCCTGGATGCCAGCGAACTGCTGGTGGGCGGGGCTGTTCAGGAGGACGCTGCTGCGTTGGACGAGGCGGCGCTCGAGGAGTTTCTTGAGGCGGGTGAGCTTTCCGCCGCGACGCTGTCGCGCATGGTTGCCGAGCGCAAGCTTTTTCCCTGCTTTGCCGGCTCGGCGCTCAAGGACCAAGGCGTGGACGAGCTGCTGGATGGCATATGCGCGCTGATGTGCGAACAGACATGGCGCCCGGAGTTTGCCGCGCGCGTCTACCGCGTGAGCCGCGGGGATCGCGGCGAGCGCTTGGCATGGGTTAAAGTGACCGGCGGCACGCTGCATGCCAAGCAGATGATTAACGGACGTTCCGGTGCCGAGGCGTGGGAGCAGAAGGTCGACCAGGTACGCATCTATAACGGCGAAAAGTATGAGCTTGCTCAAGAAGTTGCTGCTGGCGGTATTTGTGCCGTGACGGGCCTAGCGCACGTTCGCCCTGGTGATGCCCTAGGCGCGGAGCCCGCGGGCGATGCACCTGTCATTGCGCCGGTTCTCACCTATACGGTGCTTCCGGGCGAACACGATGTCCATACGGTGTTCCAGGCGCTGGCCGAGCTTGCCGACGAGGATCCCATGCTCGGCGTAAGCTGGAACACGCATCTTGAACAAATACATCTGCAGCTTATGGGGGCGGTGCAGCTCGAGGTCGTGCAACGGGTGTTGGCCGATCGCTTTGGCCTTTCGGTTGCGTTTGAGTCTGGCGGCATTCTCTATAAGGAGACTATTTCGCAGCCGGTCGAGGGCGTGGGCCACTTTGAGCCACTGCGCCACTATGCCGAGGTGCATCTACGCCTGGAGCCGTTGCCGGCGGGTTCGGGCGTGCAGTTTGGTACCGTGACCTCGACCGACGAGCTCGATCTTAACTGGCAGCGTTTGGCACTCACCAACGCCATGGAGCGCGATCACCTGGGCGTGCTGACCGGCTCGCCCATCACCGATGTGCGCATTACGCTCACGGGCGGCCGTGCGCATGCCAAACATACCGAGGGCGGCGATTTTCGCCAGGCCACGTACCGCGCGATTCGCCAGGGGCTCATGCAGGCGCGTGAGGCCGGCGCGGCGGTACTGTTGGAGCCGTGGTACCACTTTGAGCTCGAGGTGCCGGGGGAGTGCGTGGGCCGGGCACTCTCGGATGCCACGCGCATGGGTGCCGAGTACGAGCCCCCGGCGATGGCGGGCGATCGGGCAAAGCTTGTGGGTCGCGTGCCAGCATCCGAGGTGCAGGATTACGCGCTGGAGGTGGCTGCCTATACGAGCGGTCGCGGTCATCTGTACCTGGAGTTCGCCGGCTATTCGGCTTGCCATGATGCCGAGCGCGTAATCGAGACTGCCGCCTATGAGCCCGAGGCCGATCTGCCCAACACGCCCGATTCGGTCTTTTGCTCTCACGGCGCCGGCTACACGGTCAAATGGTACGACGTACCCGCCGCGGCGCACGTAAAGGTCGATCCCGCCACCTTTCGCCCCCGGCGGGCAGCAGATGCCGAGTTTTTCGGCCACATGTGACAAAGGGACAGTTCCTTTGTCGTATGCTATTGGTGTAACTTGGTATAAGTTGGTATAACTATTGCCAGGGTTTGCCAATCCGAGGAGGCCGACATGAATCCAAATCCCTTTAAGCCCACGGCTGGCAAGCGGCCTCCGATACTCATCGGTCGCGAGTCGGTCATCGAAGATTTCGAGGAAGGGCTCGATAACGGCGCCGGTGCCCCCGGAAGGCTCATGCTCATTACGGGAAACCGCGGCTGTGGCAAAACGGTTCTCTTGCGGGAGCTGCAGCGTTTAGCTAGCGAGCGCGGATGGGCGGTTGTCTCCGATTCCGCCTCGCTTGGCCTATGCGACCGCCTGGTCGATGCGCTTCGCTCGAATAGGCCAGTTGTGACGTCAATGGAGTTCGGTCCTTCGTTTGGCCGGATGTCGGTCGAGGCGGCGCGAGCAAAGGGCGAGACGTTGCGCGGGCTGGTCAACGAGCGCCTTAAGAAGCTCGGTCCAGGCAAGGGCATACTGTTTGCGATTGACGAGGCGCAATCGGCGTCTATCGAGGAACTGGCGGCTCTTGCCGTTCTCTATCAGCAGGTGCTCGGAGACCAGGATGCCACGGGATTACCCGATAGCGACCAGCGCGGTCTTGCGCTGGTTTTTGCCGGTTTGCCCAGTATGGTTGACGATCTGCTCGAAGAGCCGAGCGTGACGTTTTTGCGCCGCGCCCAGCAGCGTACGCTGGGGGCGATATCTTTGCCCAAGGTGCGCGATTCATATATCCAGACGGTCAAAGACGCTGGTCTTTACGTTGACGCGGAGACGGCGGACCTTGCGGCACGCAAGAGCATGGGGCATCCCTATATGGTTCAGCTGGTGGGATATTACATGTGGCGGTCTGCTGTCCGGCGTGGCTCGCAGGTCATCGAAAGGCGCGATGTCGAGGATGGCCATGCGGATGCCGTCTCCGAGTTCTACGAAGCGGTTGACGCGCCCCTGTATTACGGGCTGCGCAGTCCACAGCGCCTCTTTATCGAGGCCATGGCGGTTGACGAGGACAAACCGACGCGCATGGCGGATATCATTGAGCGCTGTGATCGTACCCAGAGCTGGGCGAGTAAATATCGCGCAAGCCTGATTCGCGAGCGCGTCATCGAGGCTGCCGGATACGGTCTCGTCCGGTTTACTGTGCCCATGCTGGGCGAGTACATCCGCGACCGCGTTTTATGGCATGAGTAGGGTGATAAAGGTGACGGAACAGAAGATGAGCCCGCAGGCTATTGAGGTGCGTGGCGCACGTGTCCATAACCTCAAGGACATCGATATCGATATTCCGCTGGGAAAGCTCGTGGGTATTGCCGGTGTGTCGGGTTCGGGCAAGAGCTCGCTGGCACTGGGCGTTCTTTATGCCGAGGGCTCGCGTCGCTACTTGGAAGCACTCAGCACCTATACTCGACGTCGCCTGACGCAGGCCGAACACGCCCAGGTGGACGAGGTGCTGCACGTGCCGGCGGCGCTCGCGCTACACCAGCGTCCGAGCGTGCCGGGCGTGCGTTCCACTTTTGGCACCATGACCGAGCTCAACAATAGCCTGCGTCTGCTCTTTAGCCGCTGCGCCCATCACGTGTGCCCGCATTGCGGGGCGCGTGTGGAGCCGAGCCTTAACGTGGCTGCGGGCCTGTCGCTCACGTGCCCTGCGTGCGGTCGCGAGTTCTACGCGCCGAGTGCCGAGGATTTGGCTTTCAATAGCGGCGGTGCATGCCCCACCTGTGGCGGCACCGGTGTCATGCGCGAGGTGGACGAGGCGAGCCTGGTGCCCGACGAGTCAAAGACTATCAACGAGGGTGCGGTGCTTCCCTGGGGTACGCTCATGTGGGACCTGATGAAACAGGTGGCCGGCGAGATGGGCGTACGCACCGACGTGCCGTTTAACCAGCTCACGCCTCAAGAGCGCGACATCGTGTTTCACGGCCCGGCGGTCAAGAAGCATATTCTCTACGTTCCCAAAAACGGCGAGGGCGCCACGCCGCTCGACTTTACCTATTACAACGCTGTCTATACCGTCGAGAATGCGCTCGCCAAGGTTAAGGACGACAAGGGGCTCAAGCGCGTTGCGCGCTTTCTGCGCGAGGGGTCATGCCGTGACTGCGGCGGCACGCGTCTCTCCGAGGCTGCGCGCCAGCCCCAGGTGTGCGGTATCAATCTAGCGCAGGCCGCGGCCATGACGTTAGGCGAGGCGATTGAGTGGGTGCACGGGGTGCCCGCATCCTTGCCGCCCGAGATGCGGCCCATGGCGGCGGATATCTGCGATTCGTTTTTGAGCACGGCCCGTCGTCTGGTCGACCTGGGTCTTGATTACCTTTCACTCGATCGCGCCGGCGCCACGCTCTCCACGGGCGAGCGTCAGCGCGTCCAGCTCGCCCGTGTGGTGCGCAACCGATCGACGGGCGTGCTCTATGTACTGGACGAGCCTTCGATAGGCTTGCCAGCTTCCCAAGTCGACGGCTTGGTGGGCGTAATGCGCGATCTGGTGGGTGATGGCAACACCGTGGTTGTTGTCGACCACGATACGCGCGTACTGGCGGAAACCGACTACCTGGTCGAGATGGGCCCCGTCGCCGGAGCAGGCGGCGGCAATGTGATTGCTGCAGGCACGGTAGACGAGGTCGAGCAATCGCGGGGCAGCCGCATCGCTCCGTTTTTGCGCGCAGAGCCCAAGCGCTTGCGTCCGCAGGTGACTGACGACGACATGTTCGACCAGGGACATATCCGCATGGCAACCGATACCATCCACACCGTCAAGCCGCTCGAAGTCGATATCCCGCGCGGTCGCCTTGTCGCGGTGACGGGCGTTTCGGGTTCGGGCAAGACGACATTGGCGCTCGAGACGCTCATCCCTGCACTCAAGGCTCAGGCAACTGGCGCGCGCCTGCCAAGCCATGTGCGCTGGGTTGACGCCGAGGGCATCGCACGCGCCAACCTGATTGACGCCACGCCCATCGGCGCCAACGTGCGCTCGACGGTGGCGACTTATGCCGACATCCATGATGAGCTGCGCCGCGCCTTCGCCCGTACGCCCGAAGCCAAGGCAGCCGGCTACAAGGCGGGTGCCTTTAGCTACAACACCGGCGCCTTGCGCTGCCCTACGTGTGACGGCACGGGCTCGATATCGCTCGACGTACAGTTTTTGCCCGATGTCGAGATCGTCTGCCCGGCATGTCGCGGCTCGCGTTATGCGGACGCTGCTTCGCATATCCATCGCGAGGGCAAGGACGGCAGTCTGCTTACGTTGCCGCAGCTTATGGACATGAGTGTGGACGAGGCCATCGACGCCACACTGGGGCTCAAGAAGGTTCAGACGCGCTTGCAGACCTTGCACGACCTGGGCCTGGGTTATCTCACGCTTGGCGAGCCCACACCGGCGCTTTCGGGCGGCGAGGCGCAGCGTCTTAAGCTTGCGAGCGAGATGGGTCGCGTGCAGGATGATGCCGTGTTTGTGTTTGACGAGCCCACGATCGGGCTACATCCGCTCGATGTTCAGATGTTGCTGAGTGTGTTCGACGGCCTTGTTGCCAAGGGCGCCACGGTTGTCGTGATCGAGCACGACCTCGATCTTATCCGCAATGCCGATTACGTGATCGACATGGGCCCGGGCGGTGGCGATGCGGGCGGGCAAATCGTCTGCGCCGGAACGTCGGCGGATATCGCAGCTTGCTCCAAGAGCATTACCGGTCGCTACCTATAGGCAATGTGACAAAGGGACTGTCCCTTTGTCACATGTTGGCGAAGCCTGTTTGGCGTAGGGCCTCGTAGAGGACGATGGCGGCGCTGTTGGAGAGGTTGAGTGCACTGATGCGGTAGTCGTCCGGATTGACGAAGTTGCCGCAGATATCCTGCTGAAGGATGGCCTCGTGGCTGTCCTCGGTATGTCCCAGCGATTCCTCGTGGGCTTCCCAGGCCTCGGCGTTGTCGAGTGAGTCACAATCGCGCAACATGGGGATGCGCTCGCAGCGCTCGGGCGCCGCGGCAAGCAGTGGCTCGGGAATGCCCGAGCTCTCGCTGCCAAAGACCAAGTAGTCGCCATCGCGGTAGGTACTCTGCGCATAGGTGCGGCGTGCCTTTTTGGTCAGCAGATGCAGACGTTCGTCGGCAGGGGAGAGGCCGTTGCGTGCAAGGAAATCCTCCCAGCCGGCATAGGTCGTCACGTCCAAGTTTTGCCAGTAGCCCAGGCCGGCGCGACGCACCGTCTTGTCGTCGAGTGAAAACCCCAGCGGCTCCACCAGATGCAGGCGGGCGCCGGTGACCACGCAGGTGCGGCCGATATTGCCCGTATTGGCTGGAATCTCAGGTGCATACAGCACAATGTTGAACATGAATCTCCTTGGCTTAGAACGAAAAACCACCACGAAGGGCACAGTGTACCTTCGTGGTGGTTTGGCGGTTACGTTGGCGGAAAAACACCCGCTTGGATAAACCTAGGCGCGGTGCCAGTCGGTCAGGCAGGCATCGAGGGAGGCGATGAGCGCATCCTTGTCCATGTGACGGCCGATGATGCACAGGCTCGTCATGCGGTCGCCCGTCTCGTCGTCCCAAATCTGCATAATCTCGGGGTTCTCGTCGATGATCTTCTGCTTCTCGCCCTCGGGCGCCGAGTCGACAAACAGGCCGTTCTCCATCAGGCGCATCTGGTGGCCGGCCTGCTCAAACATGTAGCACATGTCCGGATCGCCGGTCTGCCACAGCGGACCCTTGACGCGGATGACCTCGTCGGGCCACTCCTGCTCAACAAAATCGGTGAACTTCTGCAGGTCAAACGGCTTGCGGCGCGAGTACACAAAGGTCTCGATGTCGTACTCGAGCACCTCGGGGTCGTCGTGCTCCTCAGGATGCTCCATGGCCTCGATCCAGGCGGCGGAGTTGTAGGCGCGCATAAAGTCGAAGCGGTCGGTATCGAGCAGTTCCTCCATGGGAACCTCGCCGTTTTGGGCCTCGACGATCACGGCGTCCTTCTGCAGGCTGCGCACGATGGCCTTGAGCTCGGCGATCTGCTCAGGGCTGACGGTATCGGTCTTGTTGAGGATCAGCGTGGAGCAGAATTCAATCTGCTGGATGAGCAGGCTCTCGATGTCGTCCTCGTCGATATCCTCGGCCAACAGGTCGCGGCCGCCGTTGAACTCGTCGTACATGCGGGCGCAGTCGACCACAGCCACGATGTTATCGAGCGCGAGCTTAGGCTCTCCGCCCACCTTGGCCTCGTCGCAGAAGCTCGAGATAGTGTAGGCGATGGGGATAGGCTCGCAGATACCCGATGCCTCGATGATGATGTAGTCGAAGTTGCCCGAATCGGCGATGCCCTGCAGCTGGTTGGCCAGGTCATCCGAAAGCGTGCAGCAGATGCAGCCGTTGGTGAGCGGGATGAGGTCGTCGGTCTCGGAAAGGCCGCCGTCGGCGATAAGGCTGGCATCGACGTTGATCTCGCCGATATCGTTGACGATCACGGCGGCGCGGATGCCGCCGTCGTTAGCGAGGATGTGGTTGAGCAGTGTGGTCTTGCCGGCACCGAGGTATCCGGTAAGCATGATGATCTTCACGGGTTTGTTGGGCATGTGCCCTCCTTTGTTAGACATGGCTTACAGTTAAATCTTATGCCAAACGCCTGCTCTTATACCCACGCGCTGGCAAATAACACAGGCTACTCCCAGGCTCCCCATACATCGGGGCAATAACCGACGGTGACCTTTTTGCCGTTGCGCACGATGGGCTCGGCTAGAACCTGCTGGTTCTCGAACAGCTTGTCGAAGCGCTGGCTAGGGGTGAGGTGCTGGATGAGCGCGAGCATCTCCTCGTCCTTGGCCTTGGGGTTGAGCAGCTTGTCGATGCCGCCGACCGCCTGCATCACGCTCGTAAGCTCGCCTTTGCTCATCTCCTTTTCCTTAAGGTCGATAAACTGCACCTTAATGCGGCGCTCTTTGAAGAAGCGCTGCGCTTTCTTGGTATCGAACGACTTCTTAGTCCCGAAGATTTGAATATTCATGGCCCCGCCGCTCTATCGAATGAAGTTGGTCGTTGCGCGATCGGCTTCGGGCGCGTTGATACCGGCGGCCTGTCCCGCCTCGATGCAGCGCAGGAGCCAGGCCATGTTCTTGCCGATGTTTCGCATGGTGGCAAGGCCCTCGGCGTCCCCATCGGCGTCGCCGGGCACGCGGCCAAACACGTTGTTCCAGTAGGTGGAAGCAACCACGGGCATTTGCTTAATGGTGAAGTACTTGTTGAGCACATCGAAGGTGGTCGACGTACCGCCGCGACGGGCGACGGCGACTGCGGCGCCGGGTTTGTGCTCAAAGGCATGCCCGCCTGCATAGAAGGCGCGATCGAGGGCCGAAAGGATGCGGCCGCTGGGGTGCGCGTAGTAGACGGGCGAGCCAAAGACAAAGCCATCTGCCTGCTCGGCGGCAGCGACGAGCTCGTTCACCACGTCGTCGTCAAAGGTGCAGCGACCGCCAAGTTTGCCACACTGGCCGCAACCGATGCAATCGCGAATGGGCTTGGCGCCCAGCTGAAACACCTCGGTATCAATGCCTTCCGCATTAAGTTGCTCTGCGACCTCGGCGAGTGCGCGGGCGGTGTTGCCGTTTGCCTTGGGGCTGCCATTGACCAAAAGAACCTTCATCACAAACTCCCTCTGCTGTCGGTGACTTCTGCGGAGGATTATCGCACGAGAGGGTAGATGGCGTGGGGCGCGATGTGAAACGG
>ENA-ORTD01001061-ORTD01001061.1-human-gut-metagenome-genome-assembly--contig:-NODE-1061-length-21491-cov-2.406139_pt1 | contig 21491 bp, 20 predicted proteins | sample MGYA00241907_ERZ509178 | MGnify/ENA primary metagenome ERZ509178 (study PRJEB26280, sample SAMEA2338793) | human gut metagenome | biome: human gut; feature: human-associated habitat; material: faeces...
TCGGCGGCTTTTCCGGAGGAAACCCGGAGGACGAAAGCTTCCGCAGGCTGCTGGTGCGCTGGTTTGAGTGGGGAACCTTCTGTCCGGTAATGCGTCTGCATGGTGACCGTGTCCCTTCTCAGAGAGTGATGAATCAGGCGGGAGAGGTGATGCAGCCCACCGGCGCTGATAATGAGGTATGGAGCTTCGGCGGGGAAAACTGTGAAACCCTGGTAAAATACATCCGTTTCCGTGAAGCCATGAGACCTTATACCAGAAAGCTGATGGAAGAGGCCCATACCCTGGGCAGGCCCGTAATGCGTACCATGTTCTATGAGTTCCCGGAGCAGGAGTGCTGCTGGGATATGAAGGAGCAGTATATGTACGGAAGCGACATGCTGGTTGCCCCGGTTATGTATGAGGATGCTGTGGAGCGTCAGGTATATCTTCCTGCAGGCGCAAAGTGGACGCTGGTACATGACGGTACGGAATACGAAGGCGGGCAGACCGTTACTGTAAAGGCAGATCTGGATGTGATCCCTGTCTTTTTACGCGATGGAAAACTTTCTGAGCTGGTGAGGCTGATTTAAAAAAGGAAACTGCGCAGCAGCCCAGTGTGGCTGCTGCGGCAGGATTTACGGCCATCCTGGCCCTGGCAGGCAGGTGCCTGGAATATAAAGCCGTAAGGAAGGTCACGCAGCCGCTTGCAGCAGTGCATTCTCTGTGCGCCCTGGCCTCCGTGCTTTAAGATCCCAGGTTCTCCTGCCGGTACTGGCTTGGAGACACGCCGTATTTCCTTTTAAAGGTCCGGCTCATGTGGAATTCGTCGCAGAAACCGAAATTCAGCGCTGTTTCATGCAGTTTGACCTCCGGCTGGCTTAACAGGAACTGGCGCACCATTTCCAGCTTTACATCCATCTGATAGGCATACAGCGTCTTGCCGTATGCCTTTTTAAATTGGTTGGAAAGCGTCCTTTCACATACAAAGAAACGATCTGCCAGGTCCTTCCCTGTAAAAAAAGTCTGGGGCGTCGTCTGAATCAGCCGTGATGCTTCTGCCAGAATATTGTGGGAGGAAGAGGCTGACACCGGCTTTTCCTGCTGCTCCTTCAGCTCGCAGAGAAGCAGGTTTATGAGAAGGGAAAGCTTATCCTCACGCAGAGAAGAGCCGTTCCACCGCAGGGAGATGATTTCCTGGAAAATCTCTTTTATCCGGGGATTATCCTGACAGTGAATCAGGGAATGAAATTCCGCCAGCCGGGAAGAGGAAGCAGTCCCCATGCGTTCCGCCTCCAGCGGTTTTACATGAATATACATGTGTTTATTATTAGGGGTGCACAGCCCCTTCCCATAATGGTGCCTGCCTGCCGGCAGAATGAGCAAATCATCGGAATGCATTTCATAACAGGAGTTTTCCTCCATAATCCGCCAGCTTCCATCAAGCATATACAGGAAATCATGCTCGTCCATAACCCTGTCCGGATGAGGCGTGGGGTTGATAAAGGTTATATAATTGGCCGAACTGACGCGCCGCGGGCTCATCAACTGAAAATAAGCGCTCATATTGCCCTCCGTTAACGGTTCATTCCCTTCACAGTTACTGTTAACAGCTGACTGAAGGGTTACCTTGCTTTTCCATATTATACATGCTGCTTTCCATAATAGCAATGGAAAAGCTTTGCTGTGCCTGTTAGGATAAATATAAATCAAGCGGCATTTGGAAAACGTCCCAAATGTGACGCAGCGCAGGAGGATAACAAATATGGAAAAAAACAGACAGAGCAGTCCGGTTTCCTTAAGAAAGGTACAGGTAACCGATGCATTCTGGAAGCATGAAATGGAGCTGGTACGCAGGGAAGTCATTCCTTATCAGTGGGAGGCGTTAAACGACCGCATTCCGGAGGCTGATCCCAGCTTCTGTATGCGCAACTTTAAAATTGCCGGAAAAATAACGGCGCAGAGAAAGGAAATGGGCGCGGATTATAAAGAAGTAAAGTGGCCTATTATTTTCCAGCCGCTGCCGGAGGATATGGAGCATATGGAGGATCGTTTTTACGGCTGCCTGTTCCAGGACAGTGATTTCTCCAAATGGATCGAGGCGGTGGGCTACTCTCTGACCCAGCATCCCGATGCAGAGCTTGAAAAGACAGCGGATGAGGCAATTGACATCGTATGCGCCGCACAGCAGGAAAACGGTTATCTGGATACCTATTACATCATCAATGATATGTCAAAGGTATTCACCAATCTTAAGGATAACCATGAGCTTTACTGCTTTGGGCACCTCACCGAGGGCGCCGTTGCTTATTACCAGGCGACAGGAAAGGATAAGCTTCTGAAGGCTGCGCAAAGATATGCGGATTATATCGCTTCCTGTTTCGGCCCCGAACCGGATAAGAAAAAGGGATATCCCGGCCATGAGATCGCAGAGATGGCGCTGGTGCGTCTCTATGAAGCGACGGGCGATGACAAATATCTGAATCTGAGCCGTTTCTTTGTGGATCAGCGTGGAACCAGACCTTACTATTTTGATGCGGAGCATCCTGAGGCCGTGAAAAAAGGCCATGAGGATGAGCTGCGCTATCAGTACAACCAGGCCCACCTGCCTGTCCGGGAACAGGATGAAGCCGTAGGACATGCGGTGCGTGCGGTTTATCTGTATTCCGGTATGGCGGATATTGCCAGGCTGACAGGAGATGAAGCGCTCTATGCGGCCTGCGAGAAGCTTTGGGACAATATCACCCGTAAGAAAATGTACATCACCGGAGGTATCGGCGCCACCCATATGGGCGAGGCCTTTTCCTTCAATTACGATCTGCCCAATGATACGGCATATGCAGAAACCTGTGCTTCCATCGGACTCGTTTTCTTTGCAAGGAGAATGCTGGAAATTAAAGCGGACAGAAAATACGCCGACGTGATGGAACGCGCTCTTTACAATGGCATCCTCAGCGGCATGGCTCTGGACGGCAAAAGCTTCTTCTATGTGAATCCTCTGGAAAGCCTGCCGGAGGCCTGCCACAAGGACGAACGTAAATTCCATGTAAAACCCGTCCGCCAGAAATGGTTCGGCTGTGCCTGCTGTCCTCCCAATATCGCAAGACTGCTCAGCTCCATTGCATCTTATGCCTATACGGAAGCGGAGGATTCCCTTTATGTGCATCTGTATATGGGCAGCGTCCTGGAAAAGGACTGCGGCGGTAAAAAGCTGGATCTGCGAATTACTTCCGACTTCCCCTGGGACGGTAAGGTGACGGCTGAGGTCAATGCCGAGGCACCGACAGCCTGCAGGATCGCTTTCCGCATTCCGGGCTGGTGCAGGGATTATACCATAAACGGGAAAAAAGGCCTCCGGGAAGGCGAGTCAGTAACCGAAAACGGTGAAACCAGAACGGTGAAAGACGGCTACCTTATCATCGACAGAGTATGGGAAGGCGGAGAAAAGCTGGAACTGGAATTCCCCATGGAGGTTCGCCTGATGCAGGCGGACGGCAGGGTGAGAGAGGACATCGGCAAGGCCGCCGTGATGAGAGGGCCTGTCGTTTACTGTATGGAGGAAGCGGACAACGGCAAAAATCTCCATCTGTGTTCCCTGGCGGCGGATCCTGCGCCGGAAGCAAAGGCGGAAGAAAAGCTTGGACAGCGCATGGTCACTGTGACAACAAAGGGAAAACGCCTTGTCATGCAGCCTGAGGAAGCAGGGGAGCTGTATCAGGAGTACAGCAGGCCTGAATATGAAGAAGTACAGCTTCAGTGGATTCCTTATTTTGCCTGGGCCAACAGGGGCGAAGGTGAAATGCAGGTATTTATTAAGGCGGAATAAACAGGTAAAGGTTTTGGATTCAAACCAATAATGTAGAAATATGCCGGATTTTCGGGAAGAAAAAAGATGCCTGTGGCGGACTTTTTCTTCCCTTTTTTTAAACATTATAATCTGCTGCAGGATCCGCCATGCCCCGTACAGCCCTGAAAAAGGCGGGTTTTCAGGCGGCAGCCACAGCTGCAAAGGAGACTGCCGCCTGCCTGAAGGCGCATTCTGTCAATTATCGCAGGAAGGGATTGCCTTTTCCTGAAAGTCAACGTATAATAAGGATGCTTGGTTGCAGGAAACTTGTTTTCGCAGAAAGGATTTAGTATGACGAAAAAAGTGAAAGGCAGGATACTGAAAGCGGCACTGACGCTTGCAGCGGTATGTGCGCTGACGGTACCGTCCATGACAATACGGGCAGATAAAACGGCAGAGGCCGGAGATGATACACAGGTAATCCAGACGGCTGTACAGGTGCAGGATACGGTCCAGCCCTCCGGGACAGGACAGGGGGCCGGTGAAGAGACGGTTCCCCTGCCTGCGGCAGATCCGGAAGAGTATACCGGACAGCTGCAGGACATCCGCCAGATTCTGCAGACGCAGCTGGAACAGGTTCAGCTGCAGATCCAGACGCTTACCCAGCTTCAGGAAGCCTCCGTCATTGATGCGGCACAGCTGCAGCTTCTGGGACAGCTGCAGGCGCTGGAGCAGACGCAGGTGCAGCAGATAGCCATGACGGATGCCCAGATTGAAGCGTTTATGGGACTGGCGGCCGTACAGGAAGAGCTTCCGGCAGGGCCGGAAATCATTTTCGTGGGAGATTCCAGGTTCGTGCAGATGAACAATGCGGTGGGTGACAACGGTTTTGCATGGATAGCCAAATCCTCCCAGGGTTATAAATGGTTTGCATCCGAAGCCATACCCCAGATCGATGAAGCGGTTGGCAATGGGACGAAGATCATCATTAACCTCGGCGTAAACGATGTGGCAAATGTGAATGCTTATGCCGAGCTGGTGAACAGGAAGGCCGCAGAATGGATACAGAAGGGCGCAACCGTCTATTATTCCTCTGTGAACCCTGTGGAGAATGGAAAATACATAACCAAATCCATGGTAAGCAATTTCAACAGGAAGCTGCAGGCGCGCCTCAGCCCGGAAATCCACTGGATAGACAGCTATTCCTATCTTCAGGGGACAGGCTATACGCTTACGGACGGCCTCCATTTCAGCAATGGGACCTACAAGAATCTGTACCGTTATTATCTCTCTGCTTTGGGACGCGCATAATGTGGATGTTTTTTATTCCCGCAGGCAGTATGTTTAGACTAAAGAAGAAGGAAACAAGGTAAGGAAACACAAATGAAAATCATAATCGCCGGCTGCGGCAAAGTTGGATATGCCCTGGCCGAACAGCTGAATGAAGAGGGTCACGAGCTGACCATCATTGACATCAATGAAGAAAAAGGAAGGCTGGTGGGAAATGTGCTGGATGTTATGTGCATCCAGGGCAATGCCACCAGCTATCGCGTACAGGAGGAAGCGGGCGTAAAGGAAGCGGATCTCCTGATAGCGGTCACCAATAAGGATGAAGTGAATCTACTGTGCTGCCTGATCGCAAGAAAGGCGGGGCACTGCCAGACAATTGCCAGGGTACGCGACCCTGGCTATTATGCCGAAATAGGGTTTATTAAGGAAGAACTGGGGCTGTCCCTGGCCATTAATCCGGAGCTGGCTGCGGCTTCTGATATCGCCAGGCTGATCCGGGTGCCCTCCGCCATGGAGGTGGACGCCTTTGCCAAGGGAAAGGTGGATCTGGTGCGGTTCCGCATCCCGGAAAATTCTACCTGGGCGGATAAGAAGATCAGTGACGCCACAAAAAAGTTCGGCTTCAGCCTGCTGATATGTGTTGTGGAAAGAGACGGCAGCCATGACGTCATTATTCCGGACGGCAATACTATTCTTCATGAAGGGGATTATATTTCCGTAATCGTTTCCCCGGATAAAATGAAGGCGCTGTTTGCAAGCATCGGCATCGAGAGCAAAATGATTAAGGACGTCATGATAGCCGGTGGAGGGACTCTGGCTTATTATCTGGCAAGAAAGCTGCTGGAATCCAAAATTCAGGTGAAGATTATTGAAAATAACAGGGCCAGATGCGACGAGCTCAGCGAGCTTCTGCCCAAGGCAATGATTATCTACGGAGATGCCTCCGCGACGGATCTTCTCCGGGAGGAGGGGATTGAGAGCACGGATGCCTTTATTTCCCTGACCGGGCTGGACGAGGAAAACGTCATGCTTTCCTGCTATGTGGGAAAGGTGTCCAAAGCCAAGGTGATTACCAAAATCAACAAAATTAATTATGGCGGCATCATTGATAATTTTGATATCGGGAGCGTAGTCAGCCCCAAATATATTACAGCGGAGCATATTATCAAATATGTCCGCAGCATGCAGAATTCCATGGGAAGTGCCGTGGAAGCTGTTTACCGGATCATAGACAACAAAGTAGAAGCGCTGGAATTTTCCGTGAAAAAGGATTCCAGGGTGCTTGATGTTCCCTTAAGCCAGCTGAAGCTGAAGAAAAATCTGCTGCTGTGCAATATTATCAGAAGAGGAAAGATTATCCTGCCCTCCGGACAGGACATGATTAAGGCCGGAGATACCGTGATTGTGGTAACCACCCACAAGGGCCTGGATGATATCGACGATATTCTTGCCTAGAAGGAGCAATCGTAACCATGAATTACAAAAGTATTAGCTATATACTCGGCTGGATCATGAAGGTGGAGGGCGTATTCCTCCTTCTTCCTCTGGCCGTGTCTCTTCTTTACAGAGAAAAGACATGGCCGGTTTTTCTGGCCTGTGCACTGCTGTCCTTTATCCTTGGGACAGCTCTTTCCTTCAAGAGACCTGAAAATACGCAGTTCTATGCGAGGGAAGGGTATGTGGGGGTTGCGCTTGGATGGATTGTGATGAGCCTGATTGGCGCGCTGCCATTTTATTTTACGGGTGAGATCCCCAGTTTTACGGATTCCCTGTTTGAAATCATCTCCGGCTTTACCACAACGGGAGCCAGCATCCTGACCCGGGTGGAGGATCTGTCCCATGGTATCCTGTTCTGGAGAAGCTTTTCACACTGGATCGGCGGTATGGGCGTTCTGGTATTTGTTCTGCAGATCCTTCCTATGTCAAGCGGCCAGACAATGCATCTGATGCGTGCGGAAAGCCCGGGGCCTTCCGTGAGCAAGCTTGTGCCGAGAATACGTACCACGGCTTTTTTCCTTTATGGAATTTATGTGGCGCTCACCGTTTTGGAAATCGTGCTTCTTCTTTTAGGAAGAATCCCCATGTTTGATGCGGTCTGTACCGCCTTCGGAACGGCCGGTACCGGCGGCTTCGGCATCCGTTCGGACAGTATTGCAGGCTACAGCCCCTATATTCAGGTGATTGTCACCATTTTCATGATGCTGTTCGGAACCAACTTCGCTTTTTATTATCTGATCATTGCCAAAAAAGTGAAGGATGCCTTCTGCATGGAGGAGGTGAAAGCCTATTTTGCAATCTTTACGGCGGCCACGCTTCTGATAGCGTTTAATATCCTTTCCCAGATGGGAAATGTGGGGGACAGCCTCCGGCATGCGGCCTTCCAGGTTGCCTCCATCATGACCACCACAGGCTTTGCCACCACGGATTTTGACCAGTGGCCCGAATTTTCCAGGACGCTTCTTGTGATGCTTATGTTTATCGGAGCCTGCGCCGGCAGCACGGGCGGCGGCATTAAGGTTTCCCGAATCCTGATGTATATGAAAACCATCAAAAAGGAACTGGGGATTCTGATTCACCCCAGAAGCGTAAAGATTGTAATGATGGACGGGAAAAAGCTGGATCACCCGGTGGTGAGGGCGGCTAATATATTCCTGATTTCCTATGCGGGAATCCTGGTGGCGTCCATACTTCTGCTGACCATAGACAATTTTGATTTTACAACCAACGTTACGGCGGTTATTTCAGCGCTTAATAATATCGGCCCCGGCCTGTCGCTGGTGGGGCCTGCCGGGAATTTCGCTTTCTTTTCCGGCTTTTCCAAATATGTGCTGATGTTTGACATGCTTGCAGGAAGACTTGAAATTTTCCCCATGCTGCTTCTGTTCGTTCCTTATACCTGGAAAAAATAGATTGCATATTGTGTGGAAAGAATGCTATAATTTATTCAATCACGGATAGGCCGGGCAGTCTGAAAAAAGACTGCCCGAATTAAAGGGGAAAAGATGGATGATACAATAAAAAAACAGCTGACTGAAGCTGGCGTGGATTTGGATAAGACAATGGAACGCTTTATGAACAACGAGGCATTATACCTGAAGTTCCTGAAGCGTTTTCCCGAGGATCCCAATTACGCGCAGCTGAAGGAGCATATAAGCGCCGGAGATTACGAAGAAGCGTTCAGGGATGCACATACCCTGAAGGGCGTTGCCGGCAACCTGGGGCTGGATCCTTTCTATACGGTTGTGTCCGCACTGACTGAGGAGCTGCGGAGCCGGAAGTATGACCGGCTGGATGAATTTGTACAGGACGCAGAAGAAAATTACGAATTGCTGACACAGATAATCCGACAGCTGTAGGTAGACACAGGTCTGCAGGAAAGGTAAAAGTCGTGAAGGATAAGATACTTGTTGTCGATGATATGGAAATGAGCCGGGAGATACTGCGGGGTATCTTTGAGGATGATTACGAAGTAATCCTGGCGGAGAACGGCAGAGAAGCAGTGGAGTATATTAATCTGAACAGAGGGAAGCTTGCTGCGATTCTTCTGGATATTGTCATGCCGGAAATGGATGGGTTCGGAGTCCTTGATTATATGCATGAGCAGGAGCTTATGATGTCTGTCCCGGTAATCCTGATAACCAGTGATACCTCAAGTGAATCCAGGAAGAGAGGCTATGATCTCGGTGTTTCCGATATCGTATCCAAGCCCTTTGAGGTACCTATTGTCAGAAGGCGTGTCAGCAATCTGGTGGACCTTTACCATCATAAGAACAATCTGGAAGCCATGGTGGAGAAGCAGACCGAGGAAATCAAGGAAAAGAACCGGGAACTGACGGAGATGAACTATCATATCATCGATACGTTGGGAACCATTGTGGAATTCCGGAGCATGGAGTCGGGCAACCACATATACAGGGTACGGTCCTTTACAGCGATTCTGTTAACCTATGTCATGAAGTACTATCCGGAGTACGGCGTGGACGAGGACATGGCTGATATTATTTCCCATGCGTCCACCATGCATGATGTGGGAAAGATTACGGTGCCGGATTCCATTCTGTTAAAGCCGGGGAAGCTGACGCAGGAGGAGTTCGGGTTGATGAAAACGCATACCACGAAGGGTGCGGAAATCATAAAGGAAATTTTTGTTACAGATAACAGAGTATTCAAGGAATTCTGTTATAACATAGCGTTAAGCCATCATGAAAAATGGGATGGAAAAGGATACCCCCATGGACTGAAGGGGGATGAAATCCCGCTGGCCGCCCAGGTGGTTTCCATTGCTGATGTTTATGACGCGCTGGTGAGCGACAGGGTTTATAAGCCGGCCTTTTCCTATGATGTGGCCTATCAGATGATACTGGACGGGGAATGCGGCCAGTTTAATCCCAAGCTAATGGACTGCTTCCGGATGGCCCGGAAGGAATTTGAAAAGAAAGCAAAGGCTCTGCAGTAGTCCTGCGGATCTGTGAGCGTGCCGTAGCACGCAGATAGGAGCGTATTATAATGAAAAGAATTTTACTGAAATTGAGCGGAGAAGCTCTGGCGGGAGAAGAAAAGCAAGGCTTTCATGAGCCTACTGTAAGAAAGGTGGCCCTTCAGATAAAGCAGCTGGTGGAGGAAGGCGTCCAGGTCGGCGTTGTTATCGGCGGCGGCAATTTCTGGAGAGGACGCACCAGTGAAAATATTGACAGGACAAAAGCGGATCAGATCGGAATGCTGGCAACCATCATGAACTGCATTTATGTTTCCGAAATATGCAGGGCGGAAGGAATGCAGACGGCAGTGCTGACACCTTTTGAATGCGGCTCCTTTACCAAGCTTTTTTCCAAGGACAGGGCGAATAAGTATTTTGACAGGGGCATGGTTGTATTCTTTGCCGGCGGTACGGGACATCCGTATTTTTCCACCGATACCGGCGTTGTGCTGCGGGCAGTGGAGGTGGAAGCCGAGGTTATCCTGCTTGCCAAGGCCATTGACGGCGTATATGATGACGATCCCAAAAAGAACCCTGCGGCGAAGAAATATGATGAAGTGACCATTGATGAAGTCATCGCAAAGAACCTGCAGGTAGTGGATATGACAGCGTCCATCCTTGCCAGGGATAATAAAATGCCGATGTTGGTATTTGGCCTGAATGAAGAAAACAGCATCGTAAATACAGTAAAAGGTAAATTTAACGGAACCAAGGTTACCGTATAAAAAACAGGGAGGATATATCGATGAACGAAAAATTACAGCAGTTTGAAAACAAAATGAGCAAGGCCTATGAATATCTGGCTGCAGATTTTGCAACAATCCGTGCCGGACGCGCAAATCCCCATATCCTGGACAAGATTAAAGTGAACTATTACGGAAGCCCTACCCCGATTCAGCAGGTAGGCAATATCACGGTTCCTGAACCGAGGATGATCCAGATCTCACCCTGGGAGAAATCCCTGATTAAAGAGATCGAAAAGGCGATTATGGCATCCGATGTGGGAATTACACCCAACAATGACGGCAGCGTTATCCGTCTGGTAATTCCGGAGCTTACGGAGGAACGCAGAAAAGAGCTGGTAAAGGAAGTAAAGAAGAAAGGCGAGGAAGGCAAGGTTGCAGTCCGCAATATCCGCAGGGACGGTAACGATACCTTTAAGAAGCTGGCTAAAGAGGATGTTTCTGAGGATGAAATCAAGGAGCTTGAGGAAGCCCTTCAGAAGCTGACCGATAAATACGTAAAGGAAATCGACAAGCTGGTTGAGGAAAAGGCAAAAGAAATCCTGACCGTTTAAACAAAACAGGGATTACAATTGAAATAAGAGGGGCAGGCGTTACTTGGCTTGTCCCTTTTTACCAGTTTCAGGAACAGGACAGGAGAGATAGCAGATTATGAACATACCAAATCATGTGGCGATAATATTGGATGGAAACGGCCGGTGGGCCAAGGCCAAGGGGATGCCCAGGAATTACGGGCATGTGCAGGGGGCTAAGAACGTGGAGGTAATCTGTGAGGAAGCATACAGGATGGGAATCCAGTACCTGACGGTTTATGCTTTTTCCACGGAAAACTGGAAACGTCCCCAGGACGAGGTGGATGCGCTGATGACCCTTCTACGCAATTATATGAAGACCTGTCTGAAAACTGCTGCGAAAAACAATATGTGCGTGCGTGTTATCGGTGACAAGGAAGGGCTGGATGAGGATATCCGTTCCAGAATCAATCAGCTGGAGGAAGCGACGAAGAACAATACCGGCCTGCATTTCCAGATCGCATTGAATTACGGCGGGAGGGACGAGGTCCGCAGAGCTGCGCAGAAGCTGGCCAGGAAAGCCGCGCAGGGAATTATAAATCCGGAGGAGCTGACGGAGGAGGATTTCAGCAATGCGCTGGATACCGCAGGGCTGCCTGATCCGGATCTGCTCATCCGTACCTGTAACGAACAGCGGATTTCCAACTTCCTGCTGTGGCAGCTGGCCTATACGGAGGTTTATTTTACGCCGGTTGCCTGGCCTGATTTTACAAAAGAAGAATTGTTGAAAGCCGTAGAAGCATATAATCATAGAGACAGAAGGTTCGGGCTGGTAAAGGACGTATAGCGCGGAAGGGTCCGCTTTAGCACCGGCAGAGGCCGGACTGAGGCGCAAGGCTTCTTTGCGGATAATCATGGAGGTTAATTATGTTTGGTAAAAGATTGATGAGCAGCGTGGTGCTGGTGATTCTGGCGCTGGTTCTGCTGCTGACCGGAGACGGCGTACTCGCACTGGGGATGCTGATACTGTCCCTGATAGCTTTCCGGGAGCTGACGAAGGCCTGCGGCGTTATCGCAGAGGGACAAAAGAACAATGCGCTGGAGGCGGTGGGCTATGCAGGCATTGTCCTCTATTATCTGGTAGTATACGGTTCCGAGAACCCGGTTTACTGGGTGGGCATGCTGGCCCTGATTTTTCTGGGAATGATGTTCGTTTATGTTTTTTCTTTTCCCCGGTTCAGGGCGGAACAGGTGATGACGGCTTTTTTCTGCGCTTTTTATGCGCCTGTGCTGTTTACCTTTATTTTCCTTACACGAAACCTGCCGAACGGTATTTACATGGTCTGGATGATTTTTATCAGCTCGTGGATTTGCGATACCTGCGCTTATCTGACAGGTATGGCTATCGGGAAGCATAAGCTGGCGCCCGTGCTCAGTCCCAAGAAATCCATTGAAGGAGCCGTGGGCGGTGTCGTGGGTTCCGCACTGGTGGGTGCAGCTTTTGGTTATTTTGCGCTGGAAAGAGTGTTTGCGGATCAGAATGTGACATGGATCGCCGCGCTTATCTGCGGCGTGGGAGCAGTTATTTCCCAGGTGGGAGATCTGGCCGCTTCAGGGATAAAGAGAAACCATGACATTAAGGACTACGGAAAGCTGATTCCCGGACACGGCGGCATTATGGACCGCTTTGACAGCGTTCTTTTTACGGCGCCTATCATTTATTATCTGGCCATACTGCTCATACATTTTGAATAACAGTTGTAACTTGGCGTAACGGTTCAGGCTTCCGGGTGGTTCAGGCTTCCGGCTATAGCTTCCGGACGGTTATAAAAAGTTACGGGAAAGGATACGGCATGAAAAAAATAGCGATTCTCGGATCAACCGGATCCATAGGAACCCAGACCCTGGAAATCGTCAGGGATAATCCGGATTTACAGGTAATGGGGCTTGCGGCGGGCAGCAATGCAGCGCTGATGGAAAAACAAATCAGGGAGTTTCATCCTGCCCTGGCGGTTATGTGGAGTGAAGAAGCAGCGGAGGAGCTGCGCGGCCGCACGACGGATTTGCCGGTAAAGGTTCTTTCTGGCATGGAAGGCCTGTTGGCGCTTGCCTCAGATGCTTCCTATGAAATACTGGTGACGGCAATTGTGGGCATGATAGGCATCCGTCCCACAATTGCGGCAATTGAAAGCGGAAAAACCATAGCTCTGGCTAATAAAGAAACCCTGGTGACAGCAGGACATCTGATCATGCCTCTTGCGAAGAAGCACAAGGTTCCCATCCTGCCTGTTGACAGCGAACACAGCGCTATTTTTCAGTCCATGAACGGAGAGGACAAAAAGCAGGTTTCCAAAATCCTGCTGACGGCCTCCGGCGGACCGTTCCGCGGCAGAAGCAGGCAGGAGCTGGCAGGCATGCGGGCGGAGGATGCGCTGAAGCACCCCAACTGGTCCATGGGCCGTAAAATTACCGTGGATTCCGCAAGCCTGGTGAACAAAGCGCTTGAGGTGATGGAGGCGCGCTGGCTTTTCGATGTGGAGCTGGACAGCATCCAGGTAGTCATCCATCCCCAGAGCATCATTCATTCCATGGTGGAATATGTGGACGGCGCGGTGATTGCGCAGCTGGGAATGCCGGATATGAAGCTTCCGATTCAATACGCTCTTTTCTATCCGGAAAGAAGGCCGATGGCCGGAGAGCGGGTTGACTTTTTCAAGCTGGGGCAGATTACCTTTGAACGGCCTGATACGGAGGTCTTTACGGGACTGAAGCTGGGAATGCAGGCGGCGCGCACGGGCGGGAGCATGCCCACGGTATTCAATGCGGCGAATGAAAAAGCGGTGGCGATGTTCCTGAATCACAGCATAGGCTTTCTGGAAATACCGGAGCTGATTGAAAAATGTATGAATCATCACCGGGTAATTGAGAATCCTAATGTCAATGAGATTTTACAGGCTGAGGCAGAGACTTACGAATATATTGAGCATATAAAGGAGAACTGAATCAATTGACTATTGTGTTATTTGTCCTGATATTTGGAGTGATTGTGATCGGGCATGAGCTGGGGCATTTCCTTCTGGCGAAGGTCAACGGGATCACGGTAGTGGAGTTCAGCGTAGGCATGGGGCCGAAGCTGCTTCACTTTAACAAGGGGGGAACGGAATATTCACTGCGCCTTTTTCCTATCGGCGGCGCGTGTATGTTTGAAGGTGAAGACGGGCTTGATACTGACAAAGGGACTCCGTCGGAGGGCGCTTTCCCCAATGCCAGTGTCTGGGCAAGAATTTCCACTGTGTTTGCAGGACCCTTTTTCAACTTCATCCTGGCTTATATCCTGGCCATGATTGTAGTCGGCTATACGGGCAGCGACCGTCCGGTGCTGAACGGTCTGATTGACGGTTATCCGGCACAGGAAGCAGGGATGCAGCCGGGGGATCTTATTACCAGAATGAATGGGGAACGTATTTATGTAGCCCGTGAAATCTGGCTGAATACCTATGTGGGCGCGGGAGAAACCATGAACATCGAATTCCTGCGTGATGGGGAAAAGCACACGGTTACCCTGACACCCAAATACAATGAAGAAGAAGGACGGTATCTGCTTGGCTTTAACGGCTATGGAGAGTACGTGGACTGCCGGAATGCAGGAATTTTCAAATACAGCTATTATGAGGTACGCTACAGCCTTCGGGCAACCATCAAGAGCCTGGGAATGCTGATTCAGGGAAAAGCCACAAAGGATGACATATCGGGACCTATCGGCGTGGCGCAGGTAATCGGCGAGGTGAAGGAACAGGCGGAGCCTTACGGTATCTGGGTGGTAATTCTGAATATGATCAACATTGCGCTGCTTCTGAGCGTGAACCTGGGTGTGATGAATCTGCTTCCGCTGCCTGCTCTGGACGGCGGACGGCTTGTATTCCTTATTATCGAAGCGATCCGTGGGAAACCGGTGCCTCCTGAAAAGGAAGGCATGGTGCATTTCGCAGGCTTTGTGGTTCTGATGATACTCATGGTATTTGTGATGTTTAATGATATTTCCCGGTTTTTCCGGTAAAAGGAATATTTCAGGAGAAGGCTCCCTGTCTATGGTACACCGGCAGGGAGTCTTGATTATTTTAGTGTGGTTTTTATGAAAATAGGAGGGCTTATGGAAAAAACAGATAAATTAAGCGTCTTCATCAGCCTTGTTTTACGGCATAAACCGGAGGCTGCCAATATTCAGCTGGATGAGCATGGCTGGGCGGAGGTGGACGCTCTCATTGAAGGTATCAGAAATACGGGGCGCAAAATCGATTTTGACATTTTGAAAGAGATTGTACGCACCGATGGGAAGCAAAGGTATTCTTTTAATGAAGACTGTACTTTGATAAGGGCCAATCAGGGACACAGCGTGCCTGTGGATGTGGAATTGGCGGAAGCGGAGCCGCCGGAATTTTTATATCATGGAACCGCTGAGCGTTTTTTGGAAAGCATAAAAAAGGAAGGGCTGAGGCCCATGAGCCGTTTGTATGTTCATTTATCAAGGGACGAAGCAACAGCGCTAAAGGTGGGAAAACGACATGGAAAACCTGTGGTTCTGAAGGTTAATGCGGGAAAAATGCAGCAGGATGGGTTGCGTTTCTTCCTTTCTGAAAATGGAGTATGGCTGACGGATAAAGTGCCGGTCTCCTATCTTTCTTTTTGAGGGGAAAAGCGGGGAGACAGCAGCGCATTCTGCCGTTATATGTAAGAGGGCGTATGAGGGAATTCTTCCTTCAATCTTTTCATAATATCGTTAAAAATACCTGGTAATGCCGGATGGGGGCATAATTTCGGCTATTACTACAGATTGCCCCGGTAAAAAGGACATATTTTTAATGAATTGCGTTTTTTGACGGATAGGGAGCGGCGTGAATTATGAAATTATACATAATTTTCTGCCGGCACAGTTTTGAATCCTGATTATTTCGGAAAATTACAGGCCTGTCATTCGGATTTCCCTTTCACAGATTAGCACGTTAAAACGGAAACACTTGACAACTCACCTTAATTGTGCATAATATTATAAGAAAAAATGCTGTCAACCGCCAAACAGGATTCGCTGTTTGGGTTGTGGGGGCTGATTGAATGAAATCAGCTTCTTTTTATAATCATGAGGAGAAAAGGAGAAGTGGAATGAAGGCGTACAAAGACAGAAGTAAGGAAGAACTGCTCACTCTCAAAAATGAACTGGAAGCGGAATACAGAAAATTCCAGGATTTAGGCCTGAAGCTGGATATGTCCAGGGGAAAGCCGTCAGCTGAGCAGCTTGATATTTCCATGGGAATGATGGATGTTCTCAACAGCACCACCGATTTAAAGTGCCGTGAGGGTATTGACTGCAGAAATTACGGCGTTATCGACGGTATTCAGGAAGCCAAGGAACTGCTGGCGGACCTGATTGAGGTGCCTGCCGATAAAATCATTATTTATGGAAATTCCAGCCTGAATGTTATGTATGATACCGTTGCGCGTTCCATGACTCATGGCGTGATGGGAAGCACTCCCTGGTGCAAGCTGGATAAGGTGAAGTTTTTATGCCCGGTTCCCGGCTATGACAGGCATTTTGCCATCACTGAATATTTCGGTATTGAAATGATTAACGTACCCATGACCCCCGAAGGGCCGGATATGGATATGGTAGAGAAGCTGGTAAGCGAGGACGCGGCGATCAAGGGCATCTGGTGTGTGCCTAAGTATTCCAATCCTCAGGGCATTACCTATTCTGATGAAACGGTCCGCCGTTTTGCAAGGCTGAAGCCCGCAGCAGAGGATTTCCGGATTTACTGGGACAATGCGTATAATGTACATCATCTTTATGAGGATGACCAGGATACGATTCTGGAGATCCTGGAGGAATGTGAGAAGGCCGGAAATCCGGATATGGTATACAAATTCAGCTCCACTTCCAAAATCAGCTTCCCCGGATCCGGTGTTGCGGCAATTTCCGCTTCCTATAATAACCTGAAGGATATTAAAAAGCAGATGGCCATCCAGACAATCGGACACGATAAGCTGAATCAGCTGCGCCACGTGAGATATTTTAAGAACCTGGACGGCATCAAATCACATATGATGAAGCATGCGGCTGTTATGCGTCCCAAGTTCGAAGCAGTTCTGAATATCCTTGAACAGGAGCTTGATGGACTGGAAATCGGTTCCTGGTTAAAGCCCAAGGGAGGTTATTTCATTTCCTTTGATGCGCTGGACGGCTGTGCCAGGGCAATTGTGGCGAAAGCTAAGGAAGCCGGTGTGGTAATGACCGGTGCCGGCGCAACCTATCCTTACGGCAGGGATCCTCATGACAGCAATATCCGTATTGCGCCGTCATTCCCTCCTATGGATGAGCTGATCCAGGCGACAAAGCTTTTTGTCCTTTGCGTAAAGCTGGTAAGTATTGATAAAATTCTGGAAAGTAAACAGTAATTGTGATGCAGCCAGACATTTGCTGCACATAAAAATTTTTGCCGGGAAATATGGAATGCCATAATTCCCGGCATATTTATAAATAAAACGGGGTGAGGTTTATGAGGCTCTGCATTGCAGCGGCCGGAATAGTTAACGGTAAATAAAAATCAGCAGGAGGATTTTAAAATGACTATTCCGGAACAAAAAATATATCCCAGAACCGGGGACAGGCAGACGGTTTACTTAAAAGCGGTGATTACTGATCCGAATATTTCGGTAGGGGATTACACCATGTATAATGATTTCGTAAAGGATCCGGTTCTGTTCGAAGAAAATAACGTATTGTATCATTATCCGATAAATCATGACCGGCTCATCATCGGAAAATTTTGTTCGCTGGCCTGCGGGGTGCGTTTCCTTTTTAACAGCGCCAACCACAGTATGAAATCCCTTTCTACGTATCCGTTCCCGCTTTTTTTCGAAGAATGGGGACTTGATAAAAAGGATGTCGCCGCTTCCTGGGACAATAAAGGCGATATTGTGATAGGAAATGATGTCTGGATCGGTTATGAGGCAGTGGTTATGGCTGGCGTGACCATCGGGGACGGGGCGGTTATCGGCACCCGTGTGGTGGTGACAAAGGATGTCCCTGCCTATACCATTGTGGGAGGAATTCCGGCAAAAACCATAAGAAAGCGCTTTCCCGATGAAACAATTGACGCACTTCTTGCGCTGAAGTGGTGGGATTGGCCGGAGGAGAAAATCGCTGAAAATATCGGAGCGATACAAAATGGCCGTATCGATAAGTTGAAAAGCATCTGACAGAATAACGACAGCCGGGGAATGAAAGCATCCTGCTTTTTCCCCGGTTTTTAACTGGGGAAATATATGTTAAAATTACACCTCGTTTGGATAGTAACTGTGAACGACCTTTCTCCGCCGCAGGAAAAGATGTCATTTTATATAAAGACTGTGGGAGTGATACCTGCTATAATTACAGTCAAAAGAGCAAAGGAGCGACAGCATTGGACGAAAAACAGATAGCTGAGGCGGTGGCAGCATACGTGGAGGATAATCTGCATGAGGATTTATGTCTGGAAAGTATAGCGGATAAGCTTGGCTATTCCAAATTTCATATCAACAGGGTTTTCGCAGTTGTCACGGGCTGTACCATATATAAATATATTCAGATGCGCAGGCTGACGGAGGCCGCAAGGCAGCTGGTGGAGACGGAAAAACCCATTGTGGAGATAGCCTATGAGGCTCATTATAATTCACAGCAGGCCTTTACGCTGGCATTTCACAGGGAATATCAATGTGCTCCGGGCATTTATCGGAGAAACGGCGTATTTTATCCGAAGAAAACAAGGGCTGTGATTGAAAACCGGCTTTACAGGGCGGAGAGCTCCTTCATGGGCAGCAACTGGAAAGAGAGGGCTGCCGCATGAGTTATGTACCTTATGTTATAGAAAAAAATGAGCGGGGTGAGAGAAGCTATGATATTTTTTCAAAGCTTCTGACAGATCGGATTATTTTCCTGGGAGAAGAGGTGAGCGATGCATCGGCGGAGCTGATTATTGCGCAGCTTTTGTACCTGGAGGCGGAGGATCCGGAAAGGGATATCCAGCTGTATATCAACAGTCCGGGCGGATCCGTGTCGGCCGGCTTTGCCATATATGACACCATGCAGTTTATCAAATGTGATGTGTGCACGCTGTGCATCGGTCTGGCTGCAAGCTTCGGTTCCTTCCTTCTTGCCGGGGGGACGAAGGGAAAGCGGATGGCGCTGTCCAATGCCGAGATCATGATACACCAGCCTGCGGTAAGCGGCGGCATCCAGGGACCTGCGAGCGATATCCGAATCATGTCGGAGCATATACAGCGCAGCAAACGCCGCCTGAACCGTATCCTGGCCCAAAACTGCGGCAGAACGGAAGAAGAGGTGGAAAGGGATACGGACAGGGATCATTTCATGACAGCCCAGGAGGCTAAGGAATATGGCCTGATAGATAAAATAATCACAGGAAAGCGCCAAAGTATACAGTGAAGCAGTCGGCTGGAAAAGCTTTCGGGGAAGGATGAAATATCCGGAACCGGAGCTTTTTTATTATGCCGTTTTTTTATTCCTGTTATTTCTGTTAATGCAAAACCTGGTGGCATGCCGCAGGGGAGTGTGCTAGAATAGGTATGTTGAACCTGAAGGATTGAAAAAGTATGATTTTAGTAACTGTGAGGGTATTGGACAGTTACGATTTTACTGATGAAGAGATATATTATCCGCAAAAAGATGTATAATAACAGGGATTGGCAGATTGCGGGGCGGGAAAAAATGCCCTGTCTGCAGGAATGGAGGCATTATGGCAAAAAACTTATATTACGGCGGCCCGATTCTCACAATGAAGGCCGAAAATGATTATGAGGAATGCCTGGTGGAGGAAGGCGGAAAAATTATTTATACAGGCAGCCTGGAGGGCGCAAGAAAGCTTTGCGGGGACGGGGCGGAGGAAACAGATCTGCAGGGGAAAACCCTGATGCCGTCTTTTATCGATCCCCACGGACATATATCCATGGTGGCGCAGTTTACGTCACTGGCGGATCTTTCGGAATGTACGGATTTTGATGGTATTGTGGAAACACTGAAGGCCTATCAGGCCGAAAAGCAGATAGGGCCGGATGGTATCATCATGGGGTTCGGTTATGATCATAATTTCCTGAAAGAACAGCGGCATCCTGATAAATCAGTGCTTGACAGGGTTTCTGAAGAAATACCGATTTATGTGCTGCATACCTCAAACCATATGGGCGCAGGTAATTCCGCCATGCTGAAGCTGGCGGGAATCAGCAGCAGCACTCCGGATCCCGAAGGGGCGAGATTCGGACGGGTGGCGGGAACGATGGAGCCTGACGGTTATGCGGAGGAGATGGGAGCTATCGGACAGATGCTGATGGCGGCGGCTCCCAGGCTGAAAATGGATGTGGACGCGCAGATCGTCAGCGCACAGGAAACCTATCTTAAAAATGGAATTACCACCTGCCAGGACGGAGCCGCCGGCGCCGGCGATATCAAGAACTTCGCCCGGGCTGCCAGCCAGGGGAATCTGGTTATCGATGTGGTTTCCTATCCGGTCATGGATGATAATACAGGTGATTTGCTGAAAGAATATGCGGATTATGACAAAACCTACCGGAACCATTTTAAAATCGGCGGTTTGAAAATTGTGCTTGATGGTTCGCCTCAGGGAAAAACAGCATGGCTGAGCAGCCCTTATGAGGGGGAAAAGGATTACTGCGGATATCCTGCGAAAACGGATGAAGAGGTTTTCAAATATGCAAAAGAGGCCATAGCCAGAGATGAACAGCTTCTTGCCCACTGCAATGGCGACGCCGCATCGGAGCAGTTTCTTGATTTCTACGAAAAAGCGCTGTCGGAAAGCGATAATCCCCATAAAAATCAGCTGCGGCCGGTGATGATACACTGCCAGACTGTACGTGATGATCAGCTGGACCGGATGGCTGAGCTCTCCATGATACCATCCATTTTTGTGGCGCATACCTATTATTGGGGAGACATTCATCTGAAAAACCTGGGAAGGGTGAGGGGAAGCCGGATAAGCCCGGCACGTTCTGCTTTTGACCGTGGGCTGAAGGTGAACTTCCATCAGGATCCCCTTGTGGTGCAGCCTAAAATGCTTCATACCGTATGGTGCGCAGTCAATCGTATTACAAGAAACGGCGTTGAAATCGGCCCGGAGCAGAGAGTCAGCGTTTTTGAAGCGCTTCAGGCGGTTACGGTCAACGGAGCCTATGCTTATTTCGAAGAGGACAGGAAGGGAACACTGGAGGAGGGCAAGCTTGCCGACATGGTGATCCTGAGTGATAATCCCATGGCTGTTGAACCAGGGAAAATCTGCGATATCTGTGTACTTGAGACGATCAAGGAAGGTGTGGTAAGATATACGAAGCAACAGGCAGACAGTAACGGGCAAATATAAAATAAATTTCAGGAATAATAAAAGAATCAGGACGGAAAGGAATATAACGACTGTGGAACAAAATACAAATGAAACCCTGGATTTGCTGATGAGAAGAAAATCGGTGCGCGTTTTTGAGGACAGGGAGATTGCGGAGGCTGACAGGCGCCGGATACTGGAGGCCTCCCTGCGCGCCGCCACTGCAGGAAACATGACGTTGTATACAATTATTGATGTAAAAGAACAAAAGCTGAAGGACAGGCTGGCGGTTACCTGCGACAACCAGCCGTAAACTGCATCCGCGCC
>ENA-ORTD01001071-ORTD01001071.1-human-gut-metagenome-genome-assembly--contig:-NODE-1071-length-21246-cov-2.699920_pt1 | contig 21246 bp, 15 predicted proteins | sample MGYA00241907_ERZ509178 | MGnify/ENA primary metagenome ERZ509178 (study PRJEB26280, sample SAMEA2338793) | human gut metagenome | biome: human gut; feature: human-associated habitat; material: faeces...
CCGACTCTGTTCAGTCGAAGAAATTGTCGTCGTCCGCATCCGGGACACGCCCCTCAGGATCGGTCTCCTCGTCGCAGTCGTAGCGCGGCATCATCGCCGGGCGGATGAACTGGTCGTTGCGGCTCAGGCCGAGACGGCCGTCGTCGTAGACCCGTTTCATGAAGTCGCCCACGATCGGCAGCGCCATCACGCTGCCCTCGCCGCCCGATACGAAATGCACCGACTGATCCTCACCGCCGACCCATGCACCGGCCACGAGTTTCGGGGCCACGCACATGAACCATGCGTCGCGGTTCTTGTTCGAGGTGCCGGTCTTGCCGCCGATCTCCACGCCCGAAAAGCCGTAATCGCGGTTCAGGCGGCCGGCCGTACCCGACGTCACCACGCCCTGCAGCATCGTCAGCATCGTATAGGCCGTGCGCTCGCTGACGGCGTCCTGCGACTGGGGTATGAAGTTGGCGATCACGTTGCCCTGCCGGTCCTCGATGCGCGTCACGAAAATGGCGTCGTTATGCACGCCCTCGTTGGCGAAGGTCGAGAAGGCGCTCACCAGCTCGAAAACGTTCGATTCCGACGAGCCGAGCGCCAGCGCCGGCACGGGGTCGATATAGCTGCGGATACCCATGTTGTGGATGAAGTCGGCGACCGCTGCAGGCTGTTTGGCCTGCTTCATGATCCACGCCGAATAGTTGTTGCGGCTGCGGGCGAGACCCCAGCTCAGCGGGTGCATCACGCCGTCGTACTCGACCTTGCCCGCCTCCTTGGGCGACCACGCCGTGCCGTTGGCCGTCTCGATCGTAACGGGCAGGTTGGGCACCATCGTGCAGGGCGTCAGCCCCAGATGGTCGATGGCGAAGGTGTAGACGAAGGGTTTGATCGTCGAACCGATCTGACGTTTGCCCTGCTTGGCCATGTCGTATTTGAAGTAGCGGAAATTGGGTCCGCCGACGTACGCCTTGACATATCCCGTCCGGGGATCGAGCGCCACGAACGACGCCCGCATGATACGCTTGTGGTGCAGGATCGAGTCGCGCGGAGTCATCAGCGTATCGCGTTCGCCCTTGTAGGTGAAGACCTTCATCGAGCAGGGTCTGTCGAACGAAGCGTTGATCTCCTTCTCGCTCGCGCCGGCGTTCCTCATCTCGCGGTAGCGGTCCGAATAGCGGACGGCGTGACGCATGATGCGCTCGCGCTCCGCCTTGTCGGCGTCGATAAAGAGCGTCTTGGTGCGCCGGTACTGGGCGTCCATGCGGGGCTGGATGACCGATTCCATCTGTTTCTGGACGGCCTGCTCGGCATAGGTCTGCATCGTCGAATTGATCGTGGTATAGATCTTCAGGCCGTCGCGGTAGATGTTGTAGGGCGTGCCGTCGGCCTTGCGGTTCTTGCGGCACCAGCCGTAGAGCGGATTCTCCTCGTACTCCTTCACCGCCTGATCGTAGTCCCACTCGTTGTAGAACTGATTGCGTTTGGGACGTTCGGCGTTCATCACAAGACGCAGCATCTCGCGGAAGTAGGTCGCCGTACCTTCGTTGTGCGACACGGGACGGTAATTGAGGACGATGGGAAGCGCGCTGAGCGAATCGCGCTGCTTGCGCGTAATGGCCCCGGCGTCCTCCATGCGCGAAATGACGAGGTTGCGGCGCGCGAGGGCGTTGTCGTAATTGCGCACCGGCGAATAACGCGACGGGGCGTTCACCACGCCCACCAGCACGGCGGCCTCCTGCACGTTCAGCTCGTGAGGCTCCTTGTTGAAGAAGGTAAGGGCCGCGGACTTGATGCCGTAGGCGTTGGAGCCGTACTCCACCGTATTGAGGTACATGGCGGCGATCTCCTCCTTGGTATAGTTGTATTCGAGCTTGAGGGCCGTGATCCACTCCTTGAGCTTCGACGTGACGAGCTTGGCGTTGCGCACCAGCCGCCCGCGGTTGCGCACCGTGTCGCGCGGAAAGAGGTTCTTGGCCAGCTGCTGCGTGATGGTCGAACCGCCGCCCTGCGAGGTGTTCTGCAACAGCACGGTCTTCACGGCCACACGGGCCAGCGAGGGGATGTCGATGCCCGAATGGGTTCTGAAACGGGCGTCCTCGGTGGCGATCAGCGCCGCGACGATCGGCGGCACCTCGTGTCCTCCGAGCCGGATATGGAGCGTCGAATCGTCCGGGAAAAGATCGGCGTACTGAACGTAGGAACGGTTCTGCACGAAGAAGGTGCCGATGACCTTGCCGTCCTCGGAATAGATCTCCGTGGCGAGGTTGCTGCGGGGATTCTCCAGCTCCTCGAACGACGGCATGCGGCCGAACAGCCCGAAGGCGGTCAGCAGCAGCATGAAGAAGAGTAGAGCGAACGGCGCGAAGGCCAGACACCAGATCCATTTTATCGTTTTCGGACTCACGTCCGTCTTTTTCTTCTTTGGCATAGTACTTAATTTTGCCGTAAAGATACGAAGTGTTTTGTAAAACGTGGCATTCACCGAATTATTGCCTGCCGAATTTTATTGATTTTTTACCCAAAATCGATATCTACCGACACAATTCCACCACTCCGCCCGCTCTTTTTCATAAAACGCGACACACGGAGCAACCGGATAATTACCGGTTCTCCGTGTATAGCATCTCCGACGATACAGACGCAAAATTTGTGCTGGCCGCGCTATTTTCGCTCCACGACAACGATGTCTATAGCTTTGGCTTCGAGCGTGTCATCGAGCGCTATCCGCACACCGTCTTTCCAATAGACCGCCCGGTTAACTACCTGTATGGGATCAAAATCATTTCCGGCAATATAAATATTTCCGTTATAAGAAGTTACACCACAGGCATCACCTTTATCAGGAGTAAGTTGTGTCGCCGTGCCATCAACCCAGCACTGCGCATAAAAGTACTCGATGTCTACATTTTCCGGCATCCGTTCCTCGAAATAATAACCCGTTCCGGTACAGACGACCTTGCCGTCGAGTATCCGGATCTTATTAACTGTACAATTTTTCTCTTCGGAAAGCCGATACCTCTCCCCATCGACCTGATAGAACGGCACTTCCCTTTCCGTTCCGTCCTCTTCCGAACCGACCGTCTCCATTCCGAGCAGATAAACCTTGCCGTCATCCACGCAGACCGAATAGAATGTTCCGCCGTTCAATTCCGAAACAATCGTCCCGTTTTTCCAGTAAGCCCCGACCATTCCAATTCCACTGATATAACGTGTACCGACCACATGCAGGTCTTCGCCGTCCAGCCACATCCCATATGCATAGCTCGTTACCGACTCCATGCGGAACAATTCATCGTTTTCCCAATAAACGGCTTTGAGTCTGTCATATCCGACGGCATAGAGATCGCCAGCGTCGGTTACGTGAAACTCATAGACTTCGGGTTTTCGCTCCTTAGGCAACGCATGGAACTCTCCGTTTTTCCAGTAACCAATCACCCATCCTTCCGTCGGATCGTCGAATCCACCCAAGACATACAAATCGTTTCCGATCAACTGCATCTGCTTGACGTAAGAATCGATGCCCTGCCCGATAAGCGGAATCAGCGTCCCGTTCTTCCAGTAAACGGCCGTACGAACCATCGGTTCGTAGTAAACATACCCAGCAACATAGACATCCAGCGACAGCGGCTGCTGCGAAACCGCGATCTCGACCGGAGAAGCATTCCCTGCGCTGACCGTAACCACGGCAACCTCCGGAACCTGTGTTTCCGAAGTATTGGGCTGTGCCCGCAGCGTAAACGTGCGGTTTTCCTCATCTTTCTCAACGCTGCACCACAAAGAGGCCGTTTCAACATCCCAATTCGCAGCCGTCGTCGTAATGCGGAACACAGGATCGATCGGCCGGTCGTCGGCATAAAGCGTCTCGCCCGATGCAGAGAAGGTCACGGTCTTTACGTCGGGCAATACGGTCAGCATATCTTCAACGGGCGCCTCGTCCGAGTCGGAACAGGAATTAGTCGCAAGACCCGCAAACAGGCAAATCAGAATAAGTCCGAGTTTTTTCATAGTAGATGATTTAAGGATTCTATTTCGAATTTTACCGGAAACAAAGATACCGGCAGCGGCAAAAGACAAAATAGCAATTCTCGAAAAATACCTCTCAAATTCCGAAAAACCGCAACAACAGGACACTAAACTACTCCCTATCCGTTTTCTGACGAAAAAAACGGCGATAATCCGAAGGACTCATGCTGTATTTGCGGGTAAACGCTCTGAAAAACGAAGAATAGGCACCATGCCCAGACTGTTCGGCGATGTCTTCAATGGAAAGATCAGGATTTTCCGCAAGCAATTGCAGCGAATAGTTCAGCCGCCAATCCGAAATATAGGTCGCCACGGTAACACCAGCACCTTCACGAACAGCATCGGCCAAATATTTATCATTGGTACTCAGCAGCCTGACCAACATGGCCCGACTGCAAGCCGGATCGGTAAACGGATGCTCTTCCTCCATGATCCGGGAAAGACGCCGAAAAAGCTTCATCTCCCGAGAGAGGTCCTCCTCCGCCGTCAGCCGCAGTACCCGGACCGCCTTATCCTCGTTGCGCTTATTCTCCTGAATTTGCCGATAAAGCGAGCGATTTTTGCTACGCAGGCGATGCGAATAGACAACATAGATACTGACAATGACCGCCAACAAAAAACAACCTAGCCCCGTAAAGAGGATAATCATACGCTGGCGAAGTTTTTGCGCCTTGATCTTATCAAATTCATAAAGGGTATGCAGTTCGCCCAATTGCATGACAAAACGGTTGGCAGCAAGCGAATCCTGCGCCCGCTCGATGCATTTCATATTCTTATAGGCTACTTCCCAAGCGCCCGTTTCCGCCAATATCTCCGTTTTCAGTTTCAGGGCCGATAGATAATAGGGCAGTAGCTCCCCACCGGAAAAAGCCGCGACACTACGCTCGGCATACTGCAACGCCCGGACAGGATCCCCGACAGAACGATAATAGATGGCGCTTGTTTCATTAAAATATTCGCCGTCGAGACCGATGTGGGGATAAAGGTCCGCTTCTGCCCGCCGAAAGTAATCGGCCGCACGATCCGACTGCCCCATTTCAACGAGATTACGCACATAGCTGCAAAGAATGTAAAGGTGCATGCTCCGGCAATTGACTGCGCGCTGCTCGTCAGTGAGATCGTCGGACATATAGGCATCGAGCAAAGCAAGCGTCGTGTCGCAATAGTGCAGCGACCGTACGTAAGCAGCTGTATTATACGTCGCATCGACGAGTTCCAGCCCAACCTTGATCCGGTCGATCGCAGGAATGCTCCCCGCAAGCAACCGCATCAAGGCATCGCTCTTTTCGAGCGCCTCAACGGCCTCTGCATATTGTCCGCCAGAGGCATAGGCAGTTCCGATACTTAGATAAGCATAAGCTTCCAGATACCTGTCCTCTTTTTTTGCGGCCCGGTCAAGCATTTTCCGGGCCGCAAACAGGGCCGTCTGATTCCGACCTTCGTCGATATGTCGCTTGATGACGAGCGCCTCGACGTTGGCAGAACGCTCGTCTCCATGTCCAAACATAAAGTGCCGAACATGGTCGGCATATTCCAGAAATCGGCCGGTATCATTACAAATCGAATAATATTCCAAACGCAGGAACAAGGCCGTAGCTATCCGTCGCGGAGACTTCAGTTGCCGGGCACATTGCTCCATTCGGTCGAGGTAATAGAGTTCCTTCACATGGTCTTTGAAAAGAAGCGCCAAACAAGCGTAGGTGTCGAAAAGCCGTTCTCCTTCCGCAATTTCCGCTATACCCAATAGTTCCTGTTCCCGCTGCCAAACCCCTTCATCCAACGCCTCATCGGGCTTCTGTCCGGCGGCAGGCATCCACAAAGCCAAAAATCCTACCGAGAACACAATCCGAAGGAAAGTCCTTGTCAAACGATACGATATGCTTATCCGCCCCATCAGAACAACTGTCAATCAGAACGGAAGGCCCACGGCGGCGGCCCACCACACGCCGCCGTTTGCGGGACGATAGACCGACAGCTTGAAGGTCGAAGTCGCCGATGCGGGCTGGCGGAACGCATTGATATCGAATACGATGTCGCCGCCCACGGACCAGATGCGCCGCCACGTCATCCCTCCGCGGCCCACGTCGCGGAACTGGGCGTAATCGCCGCCGACGTTGAGCCGGATGCGCTTGAAATAGAGCACCGAGCCGATGCCCCCTTCGGGATACCACACCGGCAGCTGGTAGTCGGCCGAGAAAGCCGTGTAGTTGTTCGAAATAATATCCGACGAGGTATATCCGCGCGGAATAAGGCGCGTCGAGCGGTAGCTCAGCGGCGCGTATCCCGACGGAAATTTGTAGCCGCCGATCGAAGTCTGGTAGGTGGCGGCCACCTTCAGCGAGTTGTGGGCCGCGAATCCGGGCAGGTATGCCTGTCCGTAGAACGAAATCAGGTCGCTGAAATGGGTGTTGGCCGGGTTGAAAGTATAGGCGGTGCTCAGCATATAGCCCCAGCGCGGCGCGAAGTCGCGGTGCGCCATGCGCACCTGATCCGAGTAGCCCAGTCCGAACGAGAGTTTGTGCAGTCCCTTGCGGAAACCGATGCGCTGGATATTGGAGATCTGCCCGGCGTTCCATTCGATTTTACCCAGATTGGCTACCATGCCGTTGGAGTAGTTCCAGCCGGAGGTGACGGAGAGCTGGCGCGTATGATAGCCCCGCTGGAAATAGAGCGGAAGCGTGGCGGAGAGTCCCACGGAGTAGTACTTGTCGGGGCTGGGACGCTGCTGGTACTCGTATTTTCCCGTCTGCTCGTTGTACTGCCCCACCGAATAGAAGACCTGATTGCCGCCGTACGAAGCGTCGAGGTCGAGACGGACGCCCAGCCCGAAATAGCGCACGCCCAGATTGAAAATCGACCCTTCGTTGCGGTTCCAGCCGTACGAAGCGAAGGCTTCGGTATTCGACAGCAGGTTCTGCGAAAGCAGGGTGACGCCCAGATTGAGGTTGATATTGTGTTCGTCCACGGCCTCGAAGGGGTTGAAGGCCACGGGGGTCCAGCTATGGACGTTCACCAGATTGGGCACCTTGCGGTATCGCTTCGCGCGGTACACCCCCTCCTGACGCAGCGAATCGGCCGGCGAGAAACGCACCGTATCGAGGTTCACGACGTCCCACCGCTTGCGGTCGGGATTCACGACGTTGAGCGGCAGTTTCGAAGGCGTGACCGGAATCAGCGCGTCGGCATCGGCGTCCTGCGCCGCCACATGGTAACCGCGCCTGTCATAGGCTGTCAACAGCACCCGTTCCCGCCCCTCGCCGTCGCGCCACGGCACCGGCATGAACGATCCGTAAGCCGACGTCGTGATGCGGTATTCGCGGCGGGTCTTCAGGTCGAAGCAGTGGGCTTCGTCCCGGCCCGAAGCGATCGAGCCGAAATAGAGCCTGCCGCCGCCCGCGCGGAGGTTGCTCAGCGTAATGTAGGCGCCTTCGGTAACGGGATGCACGCCGTCGCCGTCGATGCGGCCGAGCCACATGCCCGAATCGTCGGTGACGATGACGTAATAGCCCCGCGTGGCATCGTCCCACGCCAGTCCGTGAATCTCGGACCGGTCGGGCGTCGCAAAGCGTTTCTCCACGCCCTCCTTTCCCTGCACGACGACCGTATAGCGGCCGTCGGGATTGTATTCGACCCACGCGACGGCATCCTCCGACGGCGTGGGATAGAGCGCGTTGCGGCGTCCGACGACCATCCGGGGCGTACCGTCGGCGAGGTCCATGTAGCACAACTGCGAATTGACCCGCTGTTCGAAGAGTTTCGAACGGCGGTACTCGGTCCACCACACGCGGCCGCCGGCCATGGCAGGGCGCGTCGAAACCGCCCCCGTATAGCAGATCACCTCCTCCTCGCCCGTGCGAGTGTCGAGCCGACGGCCGGTCGTAGTCGGTCTTGAGCGCCAGCGCCGACGCGGCGTCGAGCGGCAGGGGCCACTGGTAGGTCGTGTAATTGCCGGCGGGCATCGGTGTCAGCGGCTCGGCGCTGTCTCCGACCTGCGGCAGCGACTCCCAGTGCCGCTCCAGCACGTCGAACGTCTCGCGGAAAAGCCTGCTGACATTGGTGTCGTAATATTTTTCGAGCGCGACGCGCGTCGTGGCCAGCACATAGGGGTTGCGCGAGCCGTAGCGCGCCACCTTGTCCCAGACCACCTCGCCGTAGCGGTCGTAGGCGTAGGAACAGATCTGATAGCCCAGCTCGTAATGGTCGGGAATGTAGTCGCGGTAGGAGCCGCAGAACCATTTGTCGATGTTGCGGCGGTCGCGCGTGTCCTTCCGGTCGCGGCCTACGCGGCCCATGGCGCGGTAACCCAGCGAGAACGAGGGCTGAAGTCCCCGGCCGAACGACGACATGGCCGTTTCGGACATCACGGCGTCGCCCTCCATGGCCCAGATCGGCATGCAGAGCAGGCCGATGGTCGAACCCTGCTGCCCCAGAATATAGCTCAGGGCGCGGATAACGCCCCGGTCGAGGTTGTTGTACTGTACGGCGCGACGGTACTCGTGGGCCACGAGCTGTTTGTACCACGGCATCGAATAGCCGTCGATCGCGGGCGAGGTGAGGAACTCCACACGTTTCGGGAGGTACATCACCAGTCCGTTCGACTGGAAATTTTCGGGGTGCATGACGAAGGGAATACGCATCGGACCGTGACGGAATCCGAACGCAATGTCGGGCCGGACGGTACGGATGTAGAACAGCGTACGCCGCGCCACGGCCGAAACCGTATCGGGATAGATCATCCGCACGTCGGGCGTACGGATCGTGCTCCATTTCAGCCCCGCGGGGTCCGAACCCCACGTATAGTACTGGGCCGAAGCCTCGTGCGCGAAACCGAGGGCGCACAACAAGAGGAGGATATGCAGCAGCCGCTTCACCTACGAACCGGCTTTTTTGCAGCGGTAGCCGCTCTTGGTGAGTATCTCGACCACGCGGTCGCGGTGGTCGCCCTGAATGATGATCTCACCCTCCTTGGCCGCGCCGCCGACGCCGCATTTGGTTTTCAGCAGACGCGCCAGCTCCTGCAGATCCGCATCCCGCCCCACGAAGCCTTTGACCAGCGTCACCACCTTGCCCGCGCGCTGCTTGCGGTCGAGCCACACGCGCAGCTCCTGCCGCGCCGGGGGAAGCGTCTCCGCCTCCGGTGTTTCGGTCGTTTCATAGTTGAAGTCGGGATTGGGCGAATAGACCATTCCAAGCCTCGCTTTCCAATCGTTGTCCGCCATATTGTACGAATAGTAGAGATCAAACGTCCTTTCGGAACCTCTTATTTTGTGCAAAAATAATAAAATATTACGGTTGTGCGCGCCCGGCGGCCGAGATCGGCGAAAAAGAGCGCATTCAACCCTTCAAACGGCGGCGCACGCCCACACGAGATAGGAGCGGCAAGGCGGAGCCGGAGAAAAAGCGACGGCGGCGCAAAGAAAAGACAGCGCAAAGAAAAGACAGCGCAGAGGACGGCGGCGCAAAAAGAAAGGCGGCGCAGAGGAACGGAACCGGCCGTCCCGCCGCTGCAAAAAATCCCGGCCTTGGAAAGAAATTCCGGCCGAAATCACTATCTTTGTTTCCGTATGGCTAAAAAGTTCGGCGACAAACTGCGCAGATTCAATCCCTTCACGCGCCCGGCGACTCTCGAAGAGCTGCCCAAACCGCTGCCGGCCAATCCCGACCAGCGGCTGGTGAAGGTCTACGTCGAAGGCTACGAAGACGTGGCCTTCTGGCGCGGCATCTTCGACCACTTCCAGAACCCCTACCTGCGCTTCGAAATCTCGGTGCCCAACCGTGCCGACCTTCCCAAGGGGAAGAAGGTGCTGATGGGGATGATCCCCCGCTCGTCGGAGGAGCTGATCCTGTGCGTCGATTCGGACTTCGACTTTCTGTTCGCCGACCGCACGGAGCAGTCGCGCGAGGTGAACGCCGCCCGCTACATGTTCCACACCTACGCCTACGCCACCGAGAACTTCCTCTGCTACGCCCCCTCGCTGCACAACGTATGCGTCAAGGCGACCAAGAACGACACGCGCATCTTCGATTTCGTGCATTTCATGCACGAATACTCCTGCACGATCTACCCGCTTTTCCTCTGGTACGCCTACTCGGCGCAGCTGGCCACGGAGAACGTATTCCCGCTGATCGACTTCAAGTCGGCGGTGCGCATCGGCTATCTCGACCTCGAAAACAACGGCGAGAAAACGCTGGCGTGGCTGCAGAAAAACGTCGCCAAACGCGAGGAGATGCTGCGCAGGCGCAACCCGAAGATGATTGAGCCGATGCTCGAATTCGAACAGCAGCTCAAGAGCCGGGGCCTGACGCCCGAAAACGCCTATCTGTTCATGCACGGCCACACGCTGATGGACAACGTGGTGATGATCCTGCTCAACTCCGTATGCGAGAAACTGCGGCAGATGTCGATCGCCAAGATCACCGCGTCGAAAAAGCAGGGCGTGGCGCTCAAGAACGAGATGTCGAACTACACCAATTCGCTGCGGTCGATCCGCGACGTGCTGCTCGACAACGAGAACTACACCAAATGTCCGCTTTACAAGCGGCTCCAGCGCGACATCGAGAAATACATTGCCCGCACGATCTGGAACATGAAGCGCAGCGGCGAAATCCGCGACGACTCGACATGGACCATCCTGCGCAACATGCAGCAGGGATAGGAGAGCAAACGATACGAGAGCGGCCTTCGCAATGAAGGCCGCTCTCGTATCGTAATTTCGGGACCGCGGGCGAAAACTCCGCCGCCGGATTCCGCCCGAAGCTCCGGAGTGCCGACGGGGCCGAAGCGCCTCGGACAGCGGCCGTCCGCCACTACTTCTTGCGAACCACGCGCACGGTGGACTGCGTGGCCTGCCGCACGAAGACCTGCGGGCCGCGGGCGTACTTGCGCCACAACTCGTCGGTATAGCCGCGCACGGTCAGCAGCTCCATATTCTCGGCCTTCATCACGTCGAAGCCCGCTTCGCGCAGCGCCTCGATCGCCTCGTCGATGTGCCACGAGTTATCGACGCACAAGCTCAGGTTCACGGCCGAGTTGTGGATCAGATTGGTCTTGATGCGGAAACGCTCCAGCAACGAGAAGATCGTGGCGAACTTCTCCTCCAGCACGAACGAGAAGTCGCGCGAACGGATCGTCAGCAGCACCTGATCCTTCTTGAGAATCAGGATCGGCACCTCGACCGGCGCCGACATGCCGCGAATCACGGTACCGGGTTTGCGCTTGTCGCCGAAAGGCCGCACGTAAAGCGGGATATTCTTGTTCTGCAGCGGTTTGATCGTCTTGGGGTGGATGATCTGCGCGCCGCTGTAGGCCAGCTCGATCGTATCGAGGTAGTTCAGTTCGGCGATCTGCACGGCGTCGGGGAAAATCTTCGGATCGGCGTTCAGCACGCCGTCCACGTCCTTCCATACGGCCATCGACTCGGCGTCGAGGATATTGGCCACCACGGCCGCCGAGTAGTCCGAGCCTTCGCGCCCCAGCGTGGTGGTCGTACCGTCGGGCGCACCGCCGATAAAGCCCTGTCCGACGAAGATATTCTCGACGCACTCGGCCAGCGCGCCCTTCAGCAGCGGCGCCGAAGCTTCGATATCGACCCCGGCGTCCTTGTGACGCTGCTCGGTGAGGAAACAGCGGCGCATGTCGATCCAGCGGTTCGACACTCCGGCATAGTTGAGATACTCCGAGATGATCGTCGTCGAGACCAACTCGCCGAAGGCCACGATCGTATCGTACCACAACTCGGCGTCGGAGGGTTTGTAAACCGTCTCCACGGCCACGCGCTCCAGCTCGTCGAAGAGCGCATCGACCCGTTCGAGCTGTTTATGGCCGCGCCACAAATCGTCGATGATGCCCGCATGGTACTCCCTCAGCGCGGCGACATGCTCCATGGAGAGCTGTTTGTCGCCCTTCTGAAGTCCTTCGAACACCGTTTCGAGCGCGTTGGTCGTCTTGCCCATAGCCGAAACGATGATGAAGAGATTCTGCTCGTCGTCGATAATCTTGCGCAGGTTGCGCACTCCGTCGGCATTACGCACCGACGCACCGCCAAATTTGTAAACCTTCATGTTATCTCTCTTTTTAACCTAACCTACCTTCTTTACCGTCCGAAGGCGACCGGCCGCCGGACTCCCGCAGCGGAACGCCGCGTCGAACGACCGCACCCCAACGCCTCACGCAGGAGGCGTTTGCCGCGGCGCGACAGGGCTTCCGCTCGGATCATTTCTGTTTTTTCACCTCTTTGTAAGGCACTCCGATATTCTGGAACAGGAACGAATAGGTGTCCGCCTCCTCGGCGATACGTTTCGAAGTGGGTTTGCCGGCCCTGTGGCCCGCATTCGACTCGATGCGGATCAGCACCGGCGCATCGCCGGCCTGACAGTGCTGCATCTGGGCGGCGAACTTGAACGAGTGCGCCGGCACGACGCGGTCGTCGTGGTCGGCCGTCGTCACGAGCGTCGCGGGGTATTTCACGCCCTCGCGGATGTTGTGCAGCGGCGAATATTTATAAATGTAGTCGAACTGCTCCTCGTTTTCGCTCGATCCGTACTCCACGGCCCAGCCCCAGCCGATCGTGAATTTGTGGTAGCGGAGCATGTCCATCACGCCCACGGCGGGCAGGCAGACGGCATAGAGGTCGGGACGCTGCACCTCGCAGGCGCCGACCAGCAGGCCGCCGTTCGAACCGCCCGCAATGGCGAGTTTGTCCGACGAAGTGTATTTTTCGGCGATCAGGTACTCGGCCGCGGCGATGAAGTCGTCGAAAACGTTCTGCTTGTTTTCGAGCATGCCCGCCTTGTGCCACGCTTCGCCGTACTCCGAACCGCCGCGCAGATTGGCCACGCAGTAGATGCCGCCCTGCTCGACGAACATCATGGCCGAGGGCCTGAACGCGGGCGTCTGGTTGATCTGGAAGCCGCCGTAGGCATAGAGGTAGCAGGGATTCCCGCCGTCGAGTTTCATATCCTTGCGGCGGGTGATGAACATCGGCACCTTCGTGCCGTCCTTCGAGGTGTAGAACACCTGCTCGGTCGTGAACAGCGAGGGATCGAAATTCACCGCGGGGGCTTTATAGAGCGTCGATGCGCCGCCGGCGATGTCGTATTTGTAGATCGTGGCGGGCGCGATGTAGTTGGTCAGCGAATAGTAAAGCTCCGTATCGTCCTTCTCGCCGTCGAAACCGCTCACCGTGCCGATGGCCGGAAGTTCGATCTCGCGTACGAGTTTCCCGTCGAAACCGTACTGGCAGACCTTGCTCTGCGCATGTTCGAGATAGGTGGCGAAAAGATAGCCTCCGGCCGAGCCGACGCCCTCCAGCAGCTTCCCGCCGCTTTCGGGAATCACGGTCGAAACCTTCGACGGGTCGTTCAGGTCCACCTTCATCAGCGCGTAGTTCGACGCGTCGCGGTTGGTCACGTAATAGAGCTGGCCGTCCCGGCATTCGACGGGCGCATAGTCGGCGTCGAAGCCCGGCAGCAAGGTGCGGAATTTCGGCTCGGAAACCTTTTTATAGAGCACTTCCGTACCCGACGTACCCTCCGAAGCCACGATGAAGAGCCACTGCCCGTCCTTGCTGGGCCACGGGCTGAAATAACGCAGCGGATGCTCCGCGTCGGCATAGATCAGCCGGTCGGCCGACTGGGGCGTGCCGAGGCGGTGGTAGTAGACCTTCTGAAACTGGTTCTGCGACGAGAAAACGCCCTTCTGAGGAGCGTCGTACGCACTGTAATAGAATCCTTTGGAATCGGGCGCCCACTCGGCTCCCGAAAACTTCACCCAGTTGATCCGGTCCGAAGTCAGCGTACGGTCGGCGGTGTTCATCACACGGATTTCGACCCAGTCCGAACCCGATGCGGCGACCGAGTAGGCGCAGTATTTGCCGTCCTTGGAGAAGGTCACGCCCGAAAGGGCCACCGTACCGTCTTCCGAGAGCGTATTGGGGTCGATGAACACTTCGCCCTCCCCGCCCGGCTGCGCGGTGCGGTAGAGCACCGACTGGTTCCGCAGTCCGTCGTTGTAGAAATAATACCATGCGTCGCCGTGTTTGGCCGGAATACCCTCTTTGGGGTAGTTCCACAATTCGGTCAGCCGTTCGCGGATCGCGCCGCGGAACGGAATCTGCGACAGGTAATCCTGCGTCACGACGTTCTGGGCCTTCACCCACGCCGCCGTCGCCTCGGAGTTGTCGTCTTCGAGCCAGCGGTAGGGATCGGGAACCTCCGTCCCGAAGTAATTATCGGTCACGTCGGTGCGCTCCGTCCGGGGATAGGGCATGTGTTTTATCTGTTTCATGTCGTTGCAGCCTGTCAGTATCGCCGCGGCGCCCGCGAGGGCCGCCGCCATGCGCGGTAATCTCATCATAACTATACGGTTTGGGTATATATCGGGGCAAAGTTAGGAAAAAATAAGATAGTTCGGCCTGTGGATCGAAGTTTTTGCGTAACTTTGGCTTGCAAAAACACTCGGAAAATTATGTACAGCGAACTGAAAGAGATAATCGGGCAGGCTTGGGAAAACCGCGAGCTGCTCAAGGAGGAGTCCGTGCGGCAGGCCGTGCGGCAAACCGTCGAACTGGTGGACAAGGGGGAGCTGCGCACGGCGCAGCCCGTAGATCCGGAGAAAAGCCAGTGGCAGGTGAACGAATGGGTCAAGAAGGCCATCATCCTCTATTTCCCGATCCAGCCCATGCGCAAAATGGAAGCGGGCGAACTGGAGTGGTACGACAAGATGGAGCTTAAGCACGGCTACGAACAGCTGGGCGTGCGCGCCGTGCCCCACGCCGTAGCGCGTTACGGCGCCTACATCGCTCCCGGAGCGATCCTCATGCCCTCGTACGTCAATATCGGCGCCTACGTGGACACGGGCACGATGGTCGACACGTGGGCCACGGTCGGCTCCTGCGCGCAGATCGGCAGACACGTCCACCTTTCGGGCGGCGTGGGCATCGGCGGAGGGCTGGAGCCCGTACAGGCCGCACCCGTAATCATCGAGGACAACTGCTTCATCGGTTCGCGTTCGATCGTGGTCGAAGGCGCGCACGTCTGCCGCGAGGCGGTGCTCGGCTCGAACACCGTCATCACGGGTTCGACCCACATCATCGACGTCACCGGACCGGAGCCTGTCACCTACAAAGGCTACGTTCCGCCGCGCTCGGTGGTCGTTCCCGGCAGCTACCGCAAGCAGTTCCCGGCGGGCGAATACAGCATCACCTGCGCCCTGATCATCGGCCAGCGCAAGGAATCGACCGACAAGAAGACCTCGCTGAACGACGCCCTGCGCGACTTCGGCGTGTCCGTCTGATCGCGTCGCCCTCCCGAAAATCCCACCCACGACAAAATGAATAATTCATGATCTACCGTATCGACGAAACCACCTCGACCAACGACGAGGCCCGCGACGCGAAATACCGCCACGGCGACATCGTCTGGGCCGAACGGCAGACCGCCGGACGCGGCCAGCGGGGACATACGTGGACCAGCCCCGAAGGTGAAAACCTCACCTTCTCGATGGTGCTCGAACCCCGGTTCCTTCCCGTCGGGGAGCAGTTTCTGCTCTCCGAAGCCGTGACGCTGGCCCTGACGGACACCTTCGCCGCCTACGGCATCGACACCCGCATCAAGTGGACCAACGACATCTACGTCGGAGACAGGAAACTGGTCGGCATCCTGATCGAACACAACCATGCGGGAGCCTCCCTCTCCCGCACGATCGCCGGCATCGGCATCAACGTCAACCAGACGGCGTTCGACCCCGCGCTGCCCAACCCCGTCTCCCTCGCGCAGGTCGGGGGCCGCAAGTTCAACCGCAGCCGGCTGCTCGAAACCTTTCTGGTCCGCTGCCTGCGGCGTTACGCCCAGCTCGAACGGGGCGAAAAGGAGACCCTCCAGCACGCCTACCGCGAACGAATGTACCGGCTGGGCGAACAGCACCCCTACCGGCTGCCCGACGGCACGCTGTTTCAGGCCGCGATCGAAGGCGTGCTTCCCTCCGGCGAACTGATCCTGCGCCATGCCGACGGCACGCGGCACGAATATCTGTTCCGCGAAATCGAATTCGTGATCGCCGGAAAACAAGGGAACGCCGGCCCCGCAGAGAAATGAATTTCCGCCCCGCCGACGGAATATGTTTTTAATTGAAGATGAATATACTGATCGTTTGCAATCATTTCTATCCCCACAACCGCATCGCCGCATTCAGGCTCAACGCCTTCGCCCGGTATTTCCGGGAGGCGGGACATTCGGTGACGGTCATAACCGAAGGGGACCGCGATGAAACGGCGATGTGGAACGGCTGCGAGGTCCACTACGTAAAAGACCCGGTGATAACCTCGTCGAAACAGGACTCCCTCCTGCAGCGCAGAAAGAAATGGGCTTTCAGACGCATATTGTCGGCCCTGCAGTTCCGGCTGTTCCTCGATTACAAACGGATATGGCAGTTCAAAGCCAGCAAGAAGGCGCAAAAACTCGCAAAAAGCCGGCGGTTCGATGTCGTATTAAGTTCATACGGCCATCTCTCTTCACACCGGATCGCATACAGGCTGCACAGAAAAACGCCGTTTTACTGGATCGCCGACATGCGCGACGAGATGTCGAAGTGGCCTTGGCTCCCGCCGATAAACAGCCGGCGGCTCCTCTTCTACGAGCGCAGAATCCTCAAGGATGCGGACCTGATCCTGTCAGTATCCGCACCCCTTGTCGAAGATTTCAAACAAATCGGCGGAGGGATCGACAAGGTTATCGAGATAACGAACGGGTACGATTACGAAGAGGTGCACGACGTCTCTTTTCAGCCCGTCTATACCATGGCGTTCATCGGCCATTTTTACAATTCGATCACTCCGGACAAATGGTTCGGAGCCTTCTCCGAACTGGTCGCCGAGGGAGCGCTTCCCTCCGACAGCCGCATCCTCATCATAGGAAACACCTCGCCGCTGGCCATTCCCGAAAACATCAGCCAGAACGTATTCCAGATCCGGCAGGTCGATCACGACGAAGCCATCAGGAAATCGCTGGAGACCGACACGCTGGTCGTCGTGCATCCCAAGGGACGGAAAGGCGTCTACACGGGTAAGCTGTTCGACTACCTCGCCACCAACAAACCGATCCTCGCCATCTGCGATCCCGACGACGTCATCGCCGACCTGCTGGAGGAGACGCGCGCGGGTTTCACCGCGGACGAAACGGACAACGAAGAGGTCAAGCGGATGATCCTGCGCTGCTATTCCATCTGGAAGAACAAGGAGGTGCTGCCCCGCGACTGGGACAAGATACGGCAGTACAGCCGGAAGAATCAGGTCGGCCGGCTGCTCGAATATCTGGCAGGGCAGGAAGCCCTGAAACAGCACTGACGCCCCGGCCGGGACCGCCCGGCATCGGAACCTCCGCCCCTAACCGAAGTCCGGCGCTCCGCTCCGGCGGCCGAAAACGGGAAGCCGCGAAGCCCTTACGTCCGGTTCGGCCGCAATTTCGCGAGCACCGGTCCGAACAACTCCATATAGCGGATTCCGGCCCGCTGCGCAAACGGCAGATACAACGACAGATAGACAGCGAAGCCTACCGACACGACGGCAAGACGATGCGTCATTCCGGTCAGCAAGACGGCCAGCCGGGCCGCCGTGCAGGCCGCGGCCGATACGAGCAGCACGGTCGTCAGCATCCTCCACGGCATCAGCCCCGCAAGCGAAGTGCCCAGCACGCGGGCAGTGGTCATCATCAGCAGGAACAGACAGAAAAGCGTACAGCCCGTGGCAATGGCCGCAATGGCCCAAAGGGACGGAAACGCCATGACGCACAACAGGTCGAGACCGACGATGAGCAGAGCGGTGACAAGGTGCGCACGGGCAAAGGCTTTTCCCCGCCCCAGTGCAAACAGGACGGGGGCGTAGGGCATGATACGCGCCAGATTGACGACAGTGACGATCCGGAACAGACCGGCCGCTTCCCGATACCCCTCCCCATACAGCAGGCAGATGATCTCAGGAGCGAAAACGCAGCAGAATACGGACAGCGGATAAATGATCGCCGAGGACTTGAGGACAGCCGCCTGCCACAACCGGACAAACTGCCCGCCGTCGGCCCCTTCCCCCGACATCCTCGAAAATTCCGGCAGCAGCACGCCGGCCGCGGCACCGATAATCATTCCGGCCAGCGGAAGTTCGCGGTATCCGTTGGCGAACAGGGCGAAATCCTCGACGCCCAAATAGCGGCTTACGAAGAACTGGCTCGCCGAACCGATCACGAATCCGTACATACTCGAAGCAAACACCGGCATCGAAAACCGGAGCAGCTCCCGGACCGTCAGCCGGCTCTTCACCGGAGATACATTGCGGAACGGGACGGACGACAACTTCAGCCCGGCAACGCATGTGACCAGCGACGCGAGGACGAAACCGGCGACCGCACCCGACACCCCTGCGTCGAAAACCACGACCGGAAGCACGACGCATGCGATCATGAAGGCGCGGCTTATCAGCACATAGACGGCCACGAGGTGCGCCTTGCCGTAGACGACCAGAATATTCTCCACCCCCAAGACCGGCATCAGCAGCATGGGCGCCGCGGCAAACAGCCTCAAAGGCTCGGCCAGCAGCGGATTGCCGAGCACTCCGGCTATGGCGGCAGCCTGCCAAAGCAAAATGCACGAAAAAACAGACGCAAGAAGCAGAAACAGCCCGTTCAGTTTGCGGACGATATCCCTCCCCTCCTCCGGCGACACGCGGGCGAGGTAATAGGAGTACGCTTTGGGAAGTCCCAGCGAAAAGACGGCCAGCAGGGTGTTGTAGACGTACAGCACCTGACTGTAAGTACCGTACTCCAACGTGGTCATGTAACGGCAGAGCACCGCCTGCATGACCAGCGTCACGCTCAGCGACAACAGATTGGCCAGCGCCAGCCACAAGGCCTGCAGCGTGCGGCTCCTGCCTGCATTTCCGATCTGAGGGGTGGAGTGCTGTTTCATGCCTCGTACCGTATGGCCCGGCCGCCCGTTTTACAGGCTCCAGTATCCGAGCGATTTGATCCGGCCCTTATAGAGTCCGCGAATGTCGCCCAACAGGGCCGCCCCGCGGGAGATGGAGCGGAAATAAGCGTCGTCGAGTCCGCGGTACTCGTCGTGCGCCACGGCCACGACAATCAGGTCGTAAGGGGGCCGGAGAGCCGGCACCGGCCGAATTCCGTACATGGCATAAACCTTATCGGGATCGGCATGGGGATCGGTCACATCCACGCTCATCCCCTCACGCTCCAGCAGGCCGACCATCTCGGCGATCCGGGAGTTGCGTATGTCGTCGATGTTTTCCTTGTAGGTGACGCCCATCAGCAAAGCCCTTGCGCCGCGGCCGTCGCTTCCCATGGCCCCAAGCAGCGACCGCACCACGTACGCCGCCATGCCGTCGTTCACGGCGCAGCCCGAACTCGTGACGGGCATCTCGACGCCCAGCTTTGAAGCGACAGAAACAAGATAGAGCGGATCGACCGGAATGCAATGGCCGCCGACCAGTCCCGGTCTGTACTTTACGAAATTCCATTTGGACGAAGCCATATCGATGACCTCGTCCATATCTATTCCCATGCGCGAGAACAGCCGCTGCAATTCGTTCATCAGGGCGATGTTGACACTGCGCTGCACGTTCTCCGCCATTTTGGCCGCCTCGGCCACCCGGATGCCCGACGCCCGGCAGAGATCGGCCGACACGACTTCGGCGTATACGCGCGCGACCTCGTCCAGCGCCTGCCCGTCGTTCGCCGACACGATTTTGGCGGTGTTCGAGAAGGTATGCTCCGAATCGTTGGGATTGATGCGTTCGGGCGAGTAGCCCACCTTGAAATCCGCACCGAGTTTCAGCCCGGAGCCTTTTTCGAGCAGCGGCACGCACTCCTCCTCGGTGCATCCGGGATAGACCGTGGATTCATACACGACATAATCGCCCCGCTTCAGATAACGCGCCACGGTACGCGTGGCCTCGACAAGACAGGTCAGATCGGGATTCTTGCGCTCATCGACCGGGGTGGGCACCGTGACGATATAAAATGCGGCCCGCGACAACTCCTCTTCCGAAGAGGTGAAACGGATGCTTTCGCCGCCGGCGCCGTACTTTTCACGCAGTTTTTCGATACGGCCGGCATCCATATCGTACCCCACCACATCGAAACGCCGGGCAAACCTCAGCGCCACGGGCACGCCTACATATCCCAGCCCGATCACGGCCAGCGACGTTTCCCGACCGGTCAGCCGATCATATATCTTCTTCATAAACACATTCATTAACCTTGCGATAACTGCGTCCCGACTCCGGACACACGGCCCTGCCGGCTTCGTCGAATTCCAGTTTGTGCCCCAAGCGGCTCATCCATCCGACCACGCGTGCGGGCACCCCCTCAACGAGGGCATGATCGGGGACCGAGTGCGTAACGACCGCTCCCGCGCCCACGAAGGCGTACCGGCCGATCTCGACCCCGCATACGACGGTGGCATTGGCCCCGACGGTGGCGCCCCGGCGCACGCGGGTGGTTTTATACTGATCCCTGCGCGGGATCTCGCTTCGGGGATTCTTGACGTTGGTGAATACGCACGAAGGCCCCAGAAAAACATAATCCTCGCAGATCACGCCCGAATAGATCGACACGTTGTTCTGCACCTTTACCTGACGGCCCAGTTTCACGTCCGCGGCGACCATGACATTCTGTCCGATATTGCACGCCGGTCCCAGCACGGCCCCGGCCATTATATGCGAGAAATGCCAGATCCTGCAACCCGGCCCTATGACCGCCCCGTCGTCTACGAACGAAGAGGGGTGGATGAACGTTTCACTCATGGTATCTGCTTTCGTTATCGGCAAAATAGCGGCATACGGCATCCGCCACACGCTCCACCTCGGCGTCGGTCAGTTCGCTGTCCATCGGAAGCGACAGCACCGCCGCCGGCAGCGTCGCGGCATGGCGCATCGCGGGGTCGCAGATGCAGGCGTCGCGGTATGCGGGCTGTTCGTACAGGGTTCCGGGATAATAGACCATGGAGGGTATGCCCTCCTTGGCGAGTGCGGCCCGGAGTCCGTCGCGGCAGGCCGGAGGCACCTTGACGGTGTACTGGTGGTAGACGTGGGTGGCGTAAGGCGTCTCGGCCGGGGTCACGACCGGCGTCAGACCGCCCAAACGCTCCGTATAGCGCGCTGCCACGCTCCGGCGGGCGGCGATCCATGTGTCGAGGTGCGGCAGCTTGACCCGCAGTACGGCGGCCTGCAGCGT
>ENA-ORTD01001090-ORTD01001090.1-human-gut-metagenome-genome-assembly--contig:-NODE-1090-length-20893-cov-3.967751_pt1 | contig 20893 bp, 10 predicted proteins | sample MGYA00241907_ERZ509178 | MGnify/ENA primary metagenome ERZ509178 (study PRJEB26280, sample SAMEA2338793) | human gut metagenome | biome: human gut; feature: human-associated habitat; material: faeces...
CGACAAGATTTCCGCCCGCATCAAAATGATTGAAGCCGGAGTGCCCGTTGTGCCCGGCACACAAGAAAACCTGAAAAGTGTGGAAGAAGCTGTGGAGCTTTGCAATAAAATCGGCTATCCGGTGATGCTGAAAGCCTCTATGGGTGGCGGTGGAAAAGGGATGCGCCTTATCCACAGCGCAGAAGAAGTGGAAGAGGCCTATACAACTGCCAAAAGCGAATCTCTTTCTTCTTTCGGTGACGATACAGTTTATCTGGAGAAGTTCGTGGAAGAGCCCCATCACATCGAGTTTCAGATTCTGGGTGACAAACACGGAAACGTAATTCACCTTTGCGAACGCGAATGTTCCGTGCAACGCCGCAATCAGAAGATTGTGGAAGAAACTCCTTCGGTTTTCGTCACTCCGGAATTGCGGAAAGATATGGGAGAAAAAGCGGTGGCTGCCGCCAAAGCCGTCAATTATATCGGTGCGGGAACGATCGAGTTCCTGGTAGACAAGCACCGCAACTATTACTTCCTCGAAATGAATACCCGCCTGCAAGTGGAACATCCCATTACGGAAGAAGTAATCGGTGTAGACCTCGTAAAAGAGCAGATTAAGGTAGCCGACGGACAGGTTCTCCAACTGAAACAGGAAGATATCAAACAGCGCGGACACGCTATCGAATGCCGTATCTGTGCCGAAGATACAGAAATGAATTTCATGCCGAGTCCGGGAATCATCAAGCAGATTACAGAACCGAACGGTATCGGAGTGCGTATCGACAGTTATGTGTACGAAGGATACGAGATTCCGATCTATTATGACCCGATGATTGGCAAACTGATTGTGTGGGCAACTAACCGCGAATATGCTATCGAACGGATGCGTCGTGTGCTTCATGAGTACAAGCTGACCGGAGTCAAGAATAATATCAGTTACCTGCGTGCTATTATGGATACGCCCGATTTCGTAGAAGGTCATTATGATACCGGATTCATCGCCAAGAACGGCGAACACCTGCATCAGTGTATCATGCGAACCAGCGAACGTGCCGAGAATATTGCACTGATTGCCGCCTACATGGATTATCTGATGAATCTTGAAGAGAACAGCGGCGACGCTACCGACAACCGTCCTATCAGCAAATGGAAAGAATTCGGATTGCATAAAGGCGTACTTCGTATCTAATTAAAAAAAGCAGTTAATTATGGAAATTCATATAGGTGACCGGGTGGCCGAAGTGGAACTGGTCAGCAAGGAAGATAATAAAGTGGTACTTACCATTGACGGAAAGCCGTTTGAAGCGGACGTGGTAATGGCAGAAAACGGAACCTGCAACATCCTTATGGACGGTCGCAGCGCAAACGCGCAGCTCATCCGCAAGGAGAACGGGAAAAGCTATAAAGTGAACACGCATTACAGCAGTTTCAATGTTGAAATCGTAGACAGCCAAGCGAAGTACCTGCGTATGCGCAAAAAAGGTGAGGACGAACAGAACGACCGCATCACTTCTCCCATGCCGGGAAAAGTAGTAAAAATTCCCGTAACGGCAGGACAGGAAGTAAAAGCGGGAGACACCGCTATCGTTATCGAAGCCATGAAGATGCAGAGCAACTATAAAGTGACTTCGGATTGCCGTATCAAAGAAATTCTGGTTCAGGAAGGCGATAACATCACCGGTGACCAGACATTAATAACATTAGAACCGATTGCATAACACTAAAAAACGGATTGCATCATGGAAGAAATAAACAAAGCATATGCCACGTTCCGGGAACGTGACCGCATCGCTTCCCTCGGCGGGGGCGTTGAGAAGATAGAGAAACAACACGAAAGCGGCAAGATGACTGCACGCGAACGTATCGAGATGTTGCTCGATAAAGGGACATTTGTTGAACTGGACAAACTAATGGTTCACCGTTGCACTAACTACGGCATGGACAAGAACAAGATTCCGGGAGACGGTATCGTATCCGGCTACGGAAAGATTGACGGTCGCCAGGTATTCGTTTACGCCTATGACTTCACCGTTTGCGGCGGTTCACTGTCCGCTTCCAACGCGAAAAAGATTGTGAAGGTGCAACAGTTGGCTTTAAAGAACGGTGCTCCGATTATCGCATTGAACGATTCAGGCGGTGCACGCATACAGGAAGGTATTGAAAGCCTTTCGGGATATGCCGACATTTTTTATCAGAACACAATGGCAAGCGGCGTGATTCCTCAAATCTCCGCCATTCTCGGTCCCTGTGCCGGTGGTGCCTGCTACTCTCCCGCCCTCACGGACTTTATCTTTATGGTGAAAGAAAAGAGCCACATGTTTGTGACGGGGCCTGACGTAGTGAAGACCGTTATCCACGAGGAAGTAAGCAAGGAAGAACTGGGTGGTGCCATGACTCACAGCAGCAAAAGCGGAGTGACTCATTTTATGTGTAACACCGAAGAAGAATTGTTGATGAGTATCCGCGAACTGCTTTCGTTCCTGCCGCAGAATAATATGGACGAAACTAAAAAGCAGAACTGCACGGATGAAACCAACCGTGAAGATGCCGTTTTGGACACTATCGTTCCGGCAGACCCGAATGTTCCTTATGATATGAAAGATATCATCGAGCGAGTGGTAGACAACGGCTATTTCTTTGAAGTTATGCCGAATTTTGCCAAGAATATCCTCATTGGTTTTGCACGTCTGGCAGGTCGTTCGGTAGGTATCGTCGCCAATCAGCCTGCCTACCTTGCCGGAGTGCTCGATATTGATGCCAGCGACAAGGCGAGCCGTTTCATCCGTTTCTGCGACTGTTTCAACATTCCGTTGATTACTTTCGAAGATGTTCCGGGCTTCCTTCCGGGATACACGCAGGAAAATAACGGTATCATCCGCCACGGCGCGAAAATCGTTTATGCATTCGCGGAAGCTACCGTTCCCAAACTGACCGTTATCACCCGTAAGGCTTACGGCGGGGCATACATTGTGATGAACTCCAAGCAGACAGGCGCGGACGTAAACTTTGCCTATCCAAGTGCGGAAATCGCAGTAATGGGGGCAGAAGGCGCGGTAAATATCCTGTTCCGCAAAGCGGATGCAGAGACTAAGGCGAAAGAACTGGAAGCCTACAAGGAAAAGTTCGCCACTCCGTATCAGGCTGCCGAGCTGGGATTCATCGACGAAATCATCTATCCGAGACAAACCCGTAAACGTCTGATTCAGGCATTGGAAATGACAGAAAACAAGATGCAGACGAATCCACCTAAAAAGCATGGAAATATGCCCTTATAACAACTAGATAGGTACTTGTCAAAGTACCACCACCAAAAACGGACTTACACAAATTCTGAAGAATGTCATTCTGAGAGTCTACGTAAGTCCGTTTTTTTATTACATTAAATAAGGAGTGAGATACTTCACCAGGAAATAACCGCCTACTACCAGCCAAATATAAAGAAGAAATGCCAGGACAAAAGGTTTCGCCCCCGCTTTTCTGAACTTGTCAATGCTTGTTTCTGTCCCAAGTGCAGTCATAGCCATTGTCAGCAGGAAAGTATCCAGTGTATTGATCCCCGCAACCAACTGCGCAGGCAGCAAATCAAAAGAGTTAAAAGCGATAACTCCCATAAAGCCGATTGCAAACCAGGGAATGGCAATCTTCTGAAATTTCTGCCCTTTCTGTACTTGTTTCTTTCTCGCTCTTGCCACCATATAAGTAGTAATCAAAAGCACCGGAACCAGCATCATCACCCGAATCATCTTCACTATTATTGCCGAATCCGAAATACCGTTTCCCATTGCGTCACCCGCTCCCACCACATGAGCCACTTCATGAAGAGTAGAGCCTGTATAGATTCCCATTTGGTCGGGAGTGAGCGCACAAATTCCATTACGGTAGAGGAAAGGATATAAAAACATAGAGATAGTACCGAAGATTACCACGGTAGAAACGGACACTGCCGTCTTATAAGGTTTTGCTTTAATAGTAGACTCCGCACCGAGAATGGCGGCAGCCCCGCAAATACCACTTCCGATAGAAGTGAGCAACGCAATACCCCTGTCCATTTTCAATAACTTACCGAGATAAATACCACCACAAATAGTCACCACCACAATAATAACATCAATCAACATAGCAGGCAATCCGATAGCCAGCACATCCTGAAAAGTCAATCTGAAACCATAGAGGATAATACCGATACGCAGAATCTTTTTCGAACAGAACTGTATGCCCGGCACCCAAGTTTCGGGAAGATTATTCCGCAAGCTGTTAGCATAGAGCATACCCAAAATGATACTACAATCATCGGACTGAAAGAGAGACTTCTCACGAAAGACATCTCACCAATGTAAAACGCCGCACAAGAGAACAGTGCTATCAACAAGACACCGTGCAACATGCTGCTTCTTTTTTCGTTGAACATAAATTACTAGATTTTAGTGATACTGAATTTATTACTCTGTTTATTACTCTGCAAAGGAAGCCATTTTTCATCAAACCGGTTCACAGTATTTTTTTATACCGGATAATCTCCGGTTATACCTATCCATAATAAAAAACGGTACCTCGATTCACATCGCAGCACCGTCACAACACAAACACAAAATAAAACACGACAAAACTACTATGCAATCTTCCTGTTATGCCGGGGAGGCATATCTTGCTTGACTTATCTATATTCACATACCCATAAGAAGCTTTATCAGGCGATTTGCATAATAAAAAACAGACTAATCCGGATTTTGTTCACAGAAGTTTAAAGAAAATGAGGCAGGAACGGGATTTTAACAAGGAAAACAGCAACCACACCTCTTTATTCCAACAAACAAAGACAGCACAAAACAGTAATCAGTTCTTCTTATTCTCCTCCTTAAATCGGGTAGGTGTCATTCCCTTGATCTGCTTAAAGGAAGTACTAAAATACCGAGGATAAGAAAAACCGACCTCATAGGATATTTCATTAATGTTCATATTAGTATTTGTAAGCAGAAAAACCGACTTCTCAATACGCAACCGATTAATATAATCATTAACTCCCAAACCGGTCAGGAACTTCACCTTATTATATAAAGAAGCTCTGCTCATAGCCAACTTGTCCGTCAGGAATTTAATAGAAAGTTCTCCACCCGCCATGTTCTCATGGATAAGCATATTGAGTTTATTGAGAAATTCTTCATCTTCCTTGCTGTTTTTCGCTTGAGTTTGTTGCCCAGTTTCCTCCAGTCGGCTATCATCCTCTTTTGATGAGATATCAGACAAAGGAGTTTCTGCACAGTTATCTTCTTCACCTCGCTGTTTTTCTTCTTTACTACTGAGCATATCGTTTAATACGGCTTGCAGGAAATAGTTTACATTACCTTTCATATTGCGTTCTTTCCGACGATAATGAATATAACCTATGCTTGCAGTCATAATAATAAACAACACAGCGGCTACACCAATAAACCAAACTGTTTTATACCAAGGAGGAGTGACGATAATATGTATCAATTGTTTAGACGGAGTTCGGTTTCCATTCTTTGTATTACACGAAACCCATATTGAATAATTGCCTGCCGACAAAGAAGACAAGTTCAACACCGGATCATAAGTTTCAATAGACTGCTTACCTCTGCCTTCAATAGTATATTGTAATAGGTATTTCTGAAACACATCTCTGTTCTTGATCCGGAAGTGAACAGAAAGAGAATTATAATTCCATGGTATTTTTATTGTATTTTCCTTTACCTTCTTCAAAGAAGGGCTACCATTAAAAAGAATTTCGGACAGATATATTTCCGGAATTTGAGTTTCGGTATAAGGAATATCCGTATTAATTTTAACTAATCCTTCTGAACCTCCTAAATAAATATAATCCCTATTGGATTGCTTTTGGTACGCAAACAAAATTTCGTTAGGCGGGAAACCATCCGAACTGTTCCAAAGAATAAATCTATTCTCTTTAATGATATAAGAATATAAATGATTTTGGGCACAAATCCATAAACGTCCTTTTCCGTCAGCAATAAGGTAAGAAATACCATTGAAAAGTCTGGTACGGATACGGTGATACTTTTGACTTTCCAGATCAAAAAATCCAAGTCCTTTGTTAGTGCTGGTCCATATCATACGATTGTTATCGTAAGACATGGAAGTAATAAGTTCATCTTTCTCCAACTCAAACAACAGCCGGATACTATCACTTTTCTGATCGACCCAAAAGGCCTGATGAGCACACTTTAACAGAGAAAACCTATCATTGGAGTATGACAGGCAAAGTGCATCATTGGAAAAATCATAATCACGGTCAGTTTGCATCCTCGAAAATGTATGGTCATGCGTGTGGTATACATAAGTGCCGCAACTGATTATGTATATCTTACCGTCCGCCACCTGATTAGCCAGAGGGAGATAACCGTAAAAACATTCTTTCTTATTAGTTTCTTCGTCAACGATAGTAAAAGGACGGTATTTATGTGTTTTCTTATTGAACAGGAAAATTCCTTTGGTATATAAAGACACCATTAACTCAGTCTCAGACACTTCGGCAATAGAAACAACTTTATCACCATAAGTAGAGGGGAAATGGATAAACTTGTCAGTAGACGGATCATACAGATTAATTCCTCCTCCATCCGTTCCAATCCATACTTTGCCGTCCTTTTCTTCATAAAGGCTAATCACAGATTGCTCGCTAAGGCCGTTGGTATTGTTCAAGATAGCTTCTTTATAAGTCTTTATATACGTTTCTTTAATACTGAATATCCCTCCACGCACACTTCCAGCCCATAAATTATCTTTCATGTCCTTGTACAACAAGGTTATGGAATTGACCGGTAAGGAAGAATAGTCCCCCACTATGTGTTGTAATTGCGAAAACTGAAAGGTTCGGGGAGTAAATAAATTGATTCCGCTCCCATCTGTTGCCAGCCATATATTACCATTATATTCCGCCATATCCAACACATAATTGTTTTTCAACCCGGAATTTTCTTTTGTGTAATGCTTCAGCATTTTTCCTGTCCGGTCATAACAGTAAAATCCATCTCCATAAAAAGCGGTATAAATGTGATGGTCTGCTGTTACGTATAACGATGTCAACAGATTCTGACTGCTTGGAATCAAAAGGGTGAATTGCCGGATGCGACAGTCATATAAATAGATTCCTTTCTTTCGGGTACCTATCAGAATCTTGCCATCTTCCAAATAAAGCATTTTCTGAATCCTATAATCCACCAGATTAATGCCTTTGCCTTCTTCTTTTTCGATATGAATCGTTTTTAGTTCTTTGCTTTTGTAATCATAACAATGAATGGCATTCTCGCTACCAAACCACATACCACCTTCAACCCCCACAGATGAATAAATAATGGAGGAATTAACAGTGTTAAACTGGTCTTGTTCATCATCATACAGAGCTAGTCCCTTTGAAGTCGCTATCCAGAAATTCCCTAAAGAATCCTCTGTCAAATGATTAATATAGTTACTCGGAAGAGAATGAGGATCTCCCGAGTGATGAAGGTAAGTCTTTATCCCTTCCTGAGTATAGCTATTCAATCCGCTTTTGGTACCTATCCATAAAGTACCTTTATGGTCCAATAAGATAGATTGGGCAGTGGATTGAGAAAGTCCTTGCTCTATGGAGAGTTGGGTGAATGAGTAATTAACGCAGTGTTCAGAAGAAAGCAGTTTTACCCCTGCCAGCAGAAATAATATTATGATTAAGGTACGGTACATTATAAATTCATTTTCTGCAAAAATACATTTTTTTCTCATCACTAAAAATCTGCACCTCATTTTTTCAGCAACTATCCATTAAAAAAGAGAGGCCTTTTCTAAAAAAAATCATCAAAAGCATCCTATTTAGACAAGATTTGACTCGAATTATACGATTCCTGAGTCATTTATAAAAGAAATAGAATACGTTTGCAATGTTAATTTTTAAAGTAAATTCTATGAACCAAAATTTAAGCGTATGAAAAAGGTTATACTTTTATTGTTATCAGCATGTAGCATATTTGCTTGCACTCATACTCCCAAATGGGAATTGGTGTGGGAAGACAACTTTGACGGTGCAGAGCCCGACACTAGTGTATGGAGCCGCATACCTCGCGGCAAACCTGATTGGCAAAACACCCAGTCTTTTGACGACCGTTGTTATGAAATGCGTAACGGCCTTTTAATCTTGAAAGGAATCGTCAATGACAATACAGAGGCAGACGCAGCCCAATACCTGACCGGAGGATTATGGACCAAAGACAAACGTGCTTTCCACGGAGGACGTATCGAAGTACGTGCCAGACTACACGGAGCAAAGGGAGCATGGCCTGCTATATGGACATTGCCTTATGAAACAGACAAATACTCATGGCCTATGGGAGGAGAAGTGGACATTATGGAACGTCTGAACCATGACTCTATTGTCTACCAAACCGTACACTCGCACTATACCTATACACTAGGAATAGAAAACAACCCGAAACACGGAAACACTATTCCCATTAATCCCGAAGACTTCAATGTATATGGAGTGGATTTTTGGCCGGACAGTCTTGTATTCCATGTCAACGGAAAACGAAACTTTGTTTATCCTCGAATTGAAACCGAACAAGAAGGACAGTTTCCTTTTAATATCCCGCAATATTTGCTAATCGATATGCAGTTAGGAGGAAGTTGGGTCGGTACGGTAGATCCGGCCGACTTACCCGTAGAGATGGAAGTAGACTGGGTACGCCATTACCAATGGAAATAAAACGATAAAAGTATTCTTAGTTACAAGAAAATAGATAATAAAGAACTTATTAACTTGCTTAAACTTTAAATTTATGAACGGACAAAAACAAAACTTTTTCCGCATTTTCTTAGCGGGCGTTCTTATACTGCTCTCTTTCGCAGTATATGCACAGGAAAACACAGTGATAGGTAAAGTGTACGATGTATCAGGCGAACCTATTATCGGAGCCAGTGTAGTGATTCAAGGTACGACACAAGGAACTATCACCGACATGGACGGTGCTTTTCAGTTGAAGGCACAACCTTCACAGACGTTGGTCGTTAGCTTCTTAGGATATAAGGATGTCATCCTCCCAATAGGAAACAAAAATAATTTTAAGGTTACTTTGGAAGAAGACTCCAAGAAACTCGACGAAGTGGTCGTGGTGGGATATGCCACCCAAAAGAAAGTGAATCTAACAGGTTCCGTGGCTTCTGTGTCATCCAAGGATATCCAGGACATCCCGGTAGCCAATACAGCTACTTTGTTGCAAGGTCGTCTTCCGGGTCTGGTACTGACTCAAAACGGTGCACAGGCCGGTAATGACAATCCGGAAATAAGAATCCGTGGTATCGGTACTTTTGGTAACAACAACCCGATGGTATTGATTGACGGCGTGGAAGGCAGTCTTTCACAAATTTCCGAAATCCCCTCTGCAGATATCGACAATATCTCTGTATTGAAAGACGCAGCATCTGCAGCTATCTATGGTGTACGTGCCGCCAATGGCGTTATCTTAATTACTACCAAACGAGGACAGGCCTCAAGTAGAGTGAAAGTATCCTACTCGGGAAGCTATACATTACAGACTCCGGGTATCGTTCCCGACTATGTAGACAGTTATAACTGGGCTCTTATGAGAAACGAAGTGAACCCTGACACTTTCTCACCGGAAGCTCTACAAAAACTGAAAGATGGTTCGGATCCCGATCATTATGCAAACACCAATTGGTTGGACGCCGTATTGCGCAATGCCAGTATGCACCAGCATCATTTGTCCGTATCAGGTGGTAGCGAAAATACGCACTTCATGGCCTCGGTAGCTTATTCAAACCAAGATGGTATCATGGTAAAAACAGGTGTAGAGCGTTTCTCTTTTCGTTCAAACCTTGACACCCGCTACAAACGTTTCACATTCGGGCTGAACTTGTCCGGTAACAAAAACAACGTGACGGCTCCCGCTGTTGCTCCTTCGGGCGAAGGCGGTATCATGCGTTTCGTATCTTGGTTCACTCGCCCCACCGTACCGGTGATGTACTCCAACGGACATTATGGCTATGTAGACGGTTCGTCAATGAGCGCCGAAATGGTGAAAAACCCTGTAGAGTTGATGTCCTTAGGACATCGCAGCAACGAATATTGGCGTTTCAACGGTAAGGCGTTTGCCGGTATTGAACTATGGGAAGGATTGAAGTTCCAAACAAGTCTTGCTTATGCTTTCGACCTGAATGCGACTAAGTCTTACACTCCCAAATCTCCTGCCCGCTATGATGCAGACGGAAACATTGTAAAGGCAGCAGGAGAGACTAATAAGGAAGAGGATTATTGGTACCGCAACGCAACATGGACAAATGAAAACTTGCTGACTTATAACAAGCAATTCGACAAACACAATATCAATGTACTGTTGGGGCATTCGGTCATCGGTTCACGTTTCTACAAAACAACAGCATCCATACAGGGTTTCCCAACCGAGAATATTTATGAGCTCAAAGGAGGTACAATCAATCCGGGAGCAACGGGGGAATCAGAAGAATATAAGCTCCAATCATTCTTCGGCCGTGTAAACTACAGTTATGATGACCGGTATTTATTCGAATTCAATATTCGTCATGACGGGTCCTCACGTATGCCCAAAGCCAATCGTTATGCCACATTCCCTTCATTGTCTGCAGGATGGGTATTCTCGAACGAAGGGTTTATGAAAGACTACAGAAACTTCTCTCTCGGAAAGTTACGTCTGTCATGGGGTAAATTAGGTAATCAGGAAATTGGTAACTACGCTTATGCAGCTACTTTGGGTGCAAGCGGAAATTACTTCTTCGACCAAGGTGCAGACAAGCAGGCAGGTATGGTACAGACATCCGTCCCCAATGAAAACATTAAATGGGAAACAACCCGCTCTGTAAACATAGCTCTCGACCTTGGATTCTTCAACAACAGAATACAAACCACCTTTGAATGGTTCGACAAGAAAACTTCCGATATCTTGATGCAACTGGCTATGCCCGGCATTTTCCTGGGTTCTCTCTCCGCTCCTTATCAGAATGTGGGTGCAGTCCGTAACCGCGGTTGGGAATGGACTGTAAATTATTCCGACAGTAGAGGTGACTGGGCTTGGAACGCCGGTTTCAACCTATCACGTGTAAAGAATGAAATCCTTGAAATGGGTGAATTGGAGGAAAAAATTGACGGCAATATAATCAACCGTATCGGCAACCCTATTGGCGCTTATTTCGGATATAAAGCAATAGGCATCTATCGTACGGAAGCCGACTTGCAACGTACCAACTCGAAGGGTGAAGTTATCAAACAAAACGGTGTGGCTCCCAAATTGGGCGATATCATGTACGCCGACCTTGATGACAATGGTAATATTACTCCTGAAGATCGCGATATTATAGGTAATCCATTCCCGAAATACTCTTATAGTTTCAACCTGGGCGCATCTTGGAAAAACTTCGATTTGTCTACTTTCTGGCAAGGGGTGGGAGGTATCTATCGTTACAGTTGGGAGACTTCTACCGACATTCGAGGCAACCTCACGAGCCGTTGGGTGAACCGTTATTCGGCTGACAACATAAATGCTCCCATGCCTGCACTAGGTAACACCATGAACGATTCTTATTCTTCATTCTGGCTTGAAAAATCAGATTACCTACGTCTGAAGAATCTGGAATTCGGCTATACTTTCCGCCAGGCCGAACTTGCCAAAGTTGGTATTTCCAGCATCCGTGTTTACTTTGCCGGAAGTAATCTATTGACGTTCACACCGTTGAAGAACTGGGATCCGGAAAAGTCATCGGGTGATACAAGAAATGACGTACATCCCAATATGCGTACTTATTCATTTGGATTAAACATTCAATTCTAATTACAAGGAGGACAAATATTATGATTAAGAATACAAAAAATATATGCAGAGTTTTACTATTATCCGGAATGTTATTATCTGCCAGCGCATGTTCGGACAGTTTTCTACAGACAGATTCTCCGAACCAGCCTTCCCAAACGACCTATTGGCAAACCGAATCGGATGCATTGATGGCACTGACCGCTTGCTACGACGCCATGCAAAGCCAAAACTTATATGACGACAACATTGACGGCTGGAAATTCGGATTTCTGGGACGCGAAACCAGCACAGACAATGGTGACCACACATGGGGTAACTGGATGCTAGGTAGTTCCATTTCACAATGTACCTCGGCTACCACCGATGAATGTTTTTCAATGTACTGGAACGCCAATTATGAAGTTATCAAGCGATGCAATATGTTAGTGGAAAACGTAGAACGCATACCAATGGAACAAGAAAAAATAGAAGCATACAAAGCTGAAGCAATAGCATTGCGCGCCCTGATGTATTGCAATCTGACTTCTGTTTTCCGCGATGTACCCTATCTGACAAAACCTCTCACTCTGTCAGAAGCCCAAGCACCCAAAACGGAGCGCAGCCAGATTATCTCTTCTTTATTGGAAGATCTGAAAATATGGATTCCTAAGATCCCCGTGATAGGAAAAGCACAGACAGGACGTCTGACTCAAGAAGCAGCCTACGCTATTATGGGACGGATAGCCCTTTTCAACCAGCATTGGGACGAGGCTATAAATGCCTACAAAAACGTTGTTGGTAAAATACAACTTTTCAAATCGGGAGACGGCAGCGACCCGGCAGCTAACTTTGCAGACTTATTCAAGGAAGAAAGCCAATGAAACAGCTGGTGAAGTATTACTGAGTGTTCACTACAAAGGCCCGGGACTGGGTGAAGGTAATTGCTTTGGAGTTTGCTGGTCTGCTCCGATGAATGCCATCGAAGGATCAATGAATTTATGCGATGATTTTTATTGCACGGATGGATTACCTATTGACAAGTCTCCTTTATTTAAGGGTAGCCTTGACAAAGGAGCTCATACAAAAGAGAATCCGGATATGGGACGTTATGAGAACCGCGACCCTCGTATGAAGGCAACATTGATGCTTCCGGGAATGGAATGGAACGGAAAGTTGTACACTAACAACTTACCTGCCAGCTCCACATGCTGTATCCGTAAATGGTTTACTCCCGAAAATACGGCAAACGAATATGACGGTAGCTTAGATTTCTATGTCATCCGCTATGCAGAGGTACTATTGTCACTCTCTGAAGCTATGATTGAAAAAGGCGGTTACTCCCAAGCGGAAATTACCAAGTATATCAATGAAGTCCGCGACCGCGTAGGTATGCCTGCTGTAGAAGAGGTAGAAGGAACTAATCTGGAACAAGATGAACTACGCGCCATTGTACGCCATGAGCGCCGTGTGGAACTGGCCTTCGAAGATTTACGCTTTGCCGACCTTTATCGCTGGAAAGATTTTGAGAATGCTCAGAAACGTATGCAGGAAGACAAGTCATTCTATGGCTTCGGAGCAGTCGAACGCAATAATCTACGTGGAGCACAAGATTTGGTATGGCCTATTCCGCAAAGTGAGATTGATACAAACCCGATGTTGGAACAGCACAGCGAATGGAAATAGTACTGCCTGATTGCAGTATATAAGTAAAGAGTGAGCACGAAGCCGGAATAAATTATGGTTTCGTGCTTATTCTTTTTTTAATGCAGCCATTTACAATTTCTTTCTGTCACATACATAAAAACGGTACCCCGATTCACATCGCAGCACCGTCACAACACAAACACAAAATAAAACACGACAAAACTACTATGCAATCATCCTGTCTATGCCGGGGAGGCATATGTTACTGACTTATATATATTCGCATACCTACAAGAGTATTTCAGGCGATTTGCATGTATATAACATTCCCCTTTCTGATTTGTTCACGAAAGGAGAAATTAAAAGTTTATTTCTTTCCCTTATAATCTCTCAGAAAGCCTTCCATCAGCCATTTGGCAAGTGCCTGGCGATTGGAATCCATCACCAGTCTCCGTTGGTCAAATGTATTTTGGATATTGCCCAGCTCTACGAAAACAGAAGCAGGCGTAGTATGAGAAAGCACGTACAGATTGCGTCCGCTCACCGTTCCGGCAAAGCCACGATTCGGTTGGTGCTTGCCATATTTTGATTCAAAAGTATTTTTCATGTTATTGGCCAGCCGTTTACTCTCAGCCTTCTTATTGGAGTGATAGAAAAACACATCCGTTTGTTTTCCTTTGCTCCGGCTATCCACATGGATAAAGATAGCCCGGCAGTAAGTATAGTTTTTACGGTCCTTCTGATAAAGAGCATTGATCTTGTTACAGCGTTGCTGAAGACGTTGCACCTGATTCAACGGAATGGGATCGCCCATACAAGTTTCACGTTTACTATTGGAAAGATAGGCATCATCGCGGATACCATCTTTAGCGTCTTGAATGATGATATGCACTTCAGCTCCTTCCTGCATCAGATTTCGTGCCAGACGAAGGGCGATATCGTAGGCGTATTCATCTTCATGAAGTTCATGCTTGCCTACCCATCCGATCGCTCCGGGATCGGGGCCACCGTGTCCGCTGACTACATAAAAACAGGCACCTGCAAGCCGGTTGGAAGAAACTTTCACACTCGACAGTTTCTTCCCGAATAAAGGTTCGTTGATGGTTGTACCGATTTTCTTCGCTCCGGAAGTTCTCGATTTAGTGACCGTATCCTCCGTCGACACCTCCTTCCCCGCAGTCTTTTTTGCCGGAGCGGGTTTAGCCGAAGTTCCTGACGAACGTTTTACCGGAGGAATCACATAAGTTACCCCCATCTTCAGAACATTATTCTTCCCCAACTTCTGCTTATTCAGTTCCACAAAATCATCGTAATATTTCTTTGGAGAACGATTATGGCGCAACAAGAAAGTAGAAATTCCCTCACCTGCCTTCGGAGTCGCTTTTTGCTGAGCCTGCACGCTGCCCGCCAAAAAGAGGAAACTTATAAATAATAGGATATAGAGTTTATTTTTCATATTTACACTAGCTATCTCCCTCACAAGGGTATCATTTCACTCATAAACAGGGCAAAAATACAATTATTTTCCTTACTTTTGCACCGTTAAAACTTTTTTTGGCAATAAATCATTAAACCCGATATCATTATGGCAAAACAATTCAAGCCCGAAACCCTGTGCGTACAAGCAGGATGGACGCCTAAAAAGGGCGAACCACGCGTGTTGCCCATCTACCAAAGTACCACTTTCAAATATGATACCAGCGAGCAAATGGCACGCCTCTTCGATTTGGAAGACAGCGGTTACTTCTACACCCGCCTGCAAAACCCGACGAACGACGCTGTTGCCGCTAAGATTGCCGCCCTCGAAGGTGGTGTAGCCGCTATGCTGACTTCCAGCGGTCAGGCAGCCAACTTCTATGCCATTTTCAATATCTGCCAGGCAGGAGACCATTTCGTTTGTTCTTCCGCTATCTACGGTGGAACTTTCAACTTGTTCGGTGTGACAATGAAAAAGCTTGGCATCGACGTAACGTTCGTCACTCCGGATGCCAGCGAAGAGGAAATCTCCGCAGCTTTCAAGCCAAACACTAAAGCACTGTTCGGAGAAACGGTTTCCAACCCTTCTCTCGAAGTGCTGGATATCGAGAAGTTTGCCCGCATCGCACACAATCACGGGGTACCTTTGATTGTAGACAACACATTCCCGACTCCGATTAACTGCCGCCCGTTTGAATGGGGAGCGGACATCGTTGTTCATTCCACAACCAAATATATGGACGGACACGCAACAAGCATAGGAGGATGTATCGTTGACAGCGGAAATTTCGACTGGGATGCTCATGCCGACAAATTCCCCGGCCTGTGTACTCCGGACGAGTCTTATCACGGCCTGACTTATACGAAAGCATTCGGCAAAGGAGCTTATATCACAAAAGCAACCGCACAGTTAATGCGCGACCTCGGCAGTATTCAAAGCCCGCAAAATGCTTTCTTACTGAACCTGGGACTGGAAACATTGCATCTCCGTATGCCACAGCACTGTCGCAATGCACAGAAAGTAGCCGAGTTCCTTTCCAAAAATGAGAAAGTGGCCTGGGTAAACTATTGCGGTCTGCCGGATAACAAATATTATGCTCTGGCACAGAAATATATGCCGAACGGCTCTTGCGGAGTTATCTCCTTCGGACTGAAAGGCGGACGTGACGTATCCATCAAATTTATGGATTCACTGGAGTTCATCGCCATCGTTACTCACGTTGCTGATGCACGCAGCTGTGTGCTTCATCCTGCCAGCCACACTCACCGCCAGCTGACAGACGAACAGCTGCTCGAAGCAGGTGTACGTCCGGACTTGATCCGTCTGTCCGTAGGTATCGAAAATGCAGAAGATATTATCGCAGATATCGAACAGGCACTGAATGCATAACAACTGATATTCAGAACAATGACAATAGCAAGAAAGCACGGGATGAAACATCACCGTGCTTTTTTGTTTCCTGCAAAAGAAAGTTAATCTTCAAAAGAGAGTTTCAATATTACTTTCCTCCCTTCCATACTTATAGACTCTATCCCTTTACTCTTTTTCAAGGGCTTTCCATCTTCAGTAATACCTGTCAACGAAGTTGCAGGAAATTACATTTCCATACCTAAAAGATCAGTAGTTACGTTTGTTATGAAGTAAAAAAGCTATCTTTGCCCAGGAAGTACATAAAAACTTCCGCTATTATATTATTATATGAAAGGCATATTACTGAAATATTGCATATTTGTCATTAGCTTTTTAATTACATTATCTGTATCAGCCCAGCAGGTAGTCGTCACCGAACTACCTACCCAAAAGCTGTTACCGGTAGCACATATCCATCATATACTGCAAGACAGTGAGGGATATATGTGGTATGCGACAGAAGGAGGAGGTCTATGTCGTGACAATGGTTATCAGATTGATGTTTTCCGTTCCGACCTGAATACCCCTAACTTATTATCAAGTAACGATATCACCTGTCTGACAGAAGACAACAATCATCATATCTGGTTCGGGACCAAACGGGGACTATACAAACTGGATAAAAGAAATTACTCGATAACGGAAATAACGAACAAAGAACTTCAGCAACAAGCCATTAATGCCATTCGGGCCATCCATGACGGAACAATCTGGGTGGCGGCAGATGGCATGATCTACCATTACTCCAATGACAGCAAACTACTTGGCAGCTATCCCTCGCAATGGAAAGGACATAAACAAAATGTTTCAGACTTTTACGAGGACAGTAAACATACCCTTTGGGTAATGCAATGGTGGGGAGGGCTTTTAGAATACCATCCTGCAACAGATCACTTCTTACCACATCCATGGACATGCGGCGCATCACCTACACAAATGATAGAAGATGCACAGAATAACTGTTATTGGATAGCCACATGGGGAAAAGGAGTCGTGCGGTTTACTCCTTCTGCTAATATACAAACAGATACGGACAACTGCACATTGCAACCAGCCACTTTACTCCCAGGGCAAAACTGCACTCTGCTGAAAACCAGCCACTTTAGAAGGCAGTGAGCATAATCCACATAAAAGCCAGATACTGGGACTATTAAAAGACAGCAGACAAGGAGTATTGTGGGTTTCAGCCATGAATGACCTGTATGCTTATCAAATTATAAATAATAAACTTCATCCGGTTTCTACCGAAGCTTTCCTGCCTAAAGGCAAAAAGATACTGGACCGGATCATAGAAGACCGTTCCGGCAACGTATGGGTACCGGGATATTCTCCGCATTCATTCATCCTTTCATTTGACTCCAATAAAATAAAACGCTATCCTACCCCCGCTATGTCTGCCATCACCGGCTACCCGGTGATGGCAGACAGGACTATCCGGGAAGAAGAGTATTACTGGATATGGCAGGGGAGAACAGGACTATCATTGTATCATCCGGCTTCTGAACAGATTTCTTTCGCCTCCGATTTTCCGAACGATACAGGCAAATACCATATTATAAAATGTATAGAGAAATGCCGGACACAACCGGGAATCTGGGCTGCCAGTGGAAATGCCTGTGTGGTACACCTACAGCATGAGAGCATGAAAATGAAATGCATACAAGAAATCCGTATTCCGGATGCCTGTCAGGTTCGCGTGTTGCATGAAGACGACCAGGGGAACTTATGGATTGGAACAGAAAATGCAATCTATCAATATTCCATATCGGACGGGAATATGAGAAGAATTCATAAGGACACGGGCGCAATCAACGGTATAGCGATTTCTCCCGATAAAGCTATCTACTATATCACCGAAACGCCGGAATTCTCATGCCTTCCCCCGGATGGACAAGTACACTCCATCCACAAAGGCGAAAACTATTCTTCCATCATCATATCCCCCGACAATAAGATATGGACTGCCACACTAGAAGGAAATGTATATAGTTACCACCCACAATTGCAAACACTGGCCAGAGAAGACAATGCGTGTAATGCCAATGGAGATGCGGTTAAAAGTATGACCGTGGACAATCTCGGCCATTTATGGATATTGGCCGATCAGTATGTAAAAGAATATAATCCTAAAAATCATTCATTCAGAATCCTGTACAATTCAGACCGTTTCATTCAGGTAGATTACTTCCTTTCCATAGGGAAAATAGAAAACGGTACGATTTGCCTTGGAGGAATCGGCGCTTTCTGCCTTGCTACCCCATCGCCGGAATTAGACCAATCTCCCAACGACATAAAGCCGGTGATTTCATCTATCAAAACAGATGGAAACAGGCGAATCATGGGCATAGATACACAACTAATCGAACTGGCTCCCGACAATGTAAATATAGAACTCTCTTTTTCAACCCTTGAACACTTGCATGCCGGACAAATCAGTTATGCTTATCGCCTGAAAGGATGGGACACCAACTGGAATTATTTGCCACCGGGAATCAATACAGCCTATTTCACCAAACTCCCGAAAGGTAACTACACGCTGGAAATAAAAGCAACAGATATTCACGGCTGCTGGGCACAACCTGTCTCCTGTTTACAAATTCACCGTCTCCCCGCATGGTACGAGACCTGGTGGGCATATACACTGGGCATCATCTCCATCATTTTAGTCATGACAGGATCACTAAAGTTATACTTCAACCGCCTGCACAAAAAACAGAAAGAACAGATGGAAGAACAGCTGACGCAAATGAAATTCCGTTTCTTCACGAATATCAGTCATGAACTGCGTACTCCTCTGACACTCATCATCACTCCATTGAGCAGCCTGTTAACGGATATTCAGGACAGCAAATTGAAGCAACAATTATCTTCCATTTATCGCAACGCACAGGAATTACTTCAATTAGTAAACCAACTGCTCGACTTCCGGAAACTAGAAGTGCATGGTGAGAAACTACAGCTCATGAATGGAGAAATCTACGAATTTGTCTCATCAACTTGTGAAGTATTTGGAGCGTATGCCACCAATAAACAAATTGAATACTCTATCTTACTGCCACGACAAGGGGTACATATGTATTTTGACCGGGATAAGGTGCATCGTATCCTCTACAACTTACTGAATAATGCGTTTAAATTTACTCCGCCCGGCGGAAGCATTACAGTTTCTGCGGATACCATAACCCAAGATGGAACACAGTATATATGCATTCGAATTGAAGATACAGGAAAAGGAATAGAGTCTGAAGCTCTTTCTCATATTTTCGACCGTTATTATCAGATCGACGCAAGCGAAAACAGACAAGCCACAGCAGGAAGCGGTATCGGGTTGCACATCGTCAAAGAGTATGTCAGTCTGCATCACGGATTCATTGAAGTGGACAGCAAAAGATATAAGGGAAGTGAATTCCGCATTTATCTCCCAACCCATCTGACAGATGAACGTTTATCGCCAAGAGAAGAGAGCGAAAGCAAGGAAGCAGTATCATCAAATAATCGCAGGACAATTCTTCTGGTAGAAGACAACGAAGAATTCCGCCGATTCATGTACCAGCAACTATCACAGGAATATCAGGTGTGGGAAGCTTCCAATGGAGAAGAGGCAGAAACCATCGCCAACGAAAAAGAAGTGGATATAGTGGTAAGTGACGTCATGATGCCGGGAATAGACGGGTTCGAATTATGTCATCGTCTGAAACAGAATGTCAAAACCTCCCACCTCTTCATCATACTGCTCACTGCCCGTACCGGTGACGAGAGTATATTGGAAGGTTATAAATCAGGAGCTGACTGTTATCTGACCAAGCCTTTCAACATGGAAATTCTGGACAATCGCATTCATCATCTGCTTGCACTGCAACAGAAGCGTAAACAGATATTCCTGACAGAAATAGAAGTGAATACGGAAGACCTGACCACTTCAAAAGTGGATGAAGAGTTCTTGAAAAAAGCGGTGGCATTCGTCGAGAAGAATCTGGATAACAACGATTATAGCGTAGAACTCTTCAGCGACGACATGTGTATGAGCCGAATGAATCTTTACCGTAAGCTTCAATCCATTACCGGGCAAAAGCCGACAGAATTTATCCGAAGTATCCGGTTGAAGAAAGCAGCCCGGTTATTAACGGACACAGACCTGTCTATTGTTGAAATATCCGAAAAAGTAGGATTTGCCACCCCCAGTTATTTCAGCAAATGTTTTAAAGAAATGTTCGGAGTACTTCCTACTCAATATCATAAATAAGATATGTAAAGTCGACGAGTATAATTACATCAAACACCTGCTACAAATATGTCAGCATAGATTTTGATACATTTATTGCAGTAGTTTGTTACATTGTTGTTCTGCCGGATTGATGTTCTTCCCTACCTTTGTCCACATATCAAATGAATGACAAAAGCTATGGACAAACATTTCAGATTCTCAGCCATCTTATTGGCTATTTCTTTTTCCATGTTAAGTTTTACGACAAGCATTTCTGCTTCGGAACGTAAGATAAACATGAACCAACATTGGAAATTCTATCACGGATGCATTGCAAATGCCGAACAACCTTCCTTCAACGACAGCGGATGGAGAGTGCTTGAC
>ENA-ORTD01001093-ORTD01001093.1-human-gut-metagenome-genome-assembly--contig:-NODE-1093-length-20865-cov-2.665978_pt1 | contig 20865 bp, 17 predicted proteins | sample MGYA00241907_ERZ509178 | MGnify/ENA primary metagenome ERZ509178 (study PRJEB26280, sample SAMEA2338793) | human gut metagenome | biome: human gut; feature: human-associated habitat; material: faeces...
GGCGATCCCCACGGACAGTCCGCCCAGGGTCAGTAGTCCGACACCCAGGCCGCCGATGGACAGCAGGCCGGCGGAAAAACCGCCAATGGCCAGAAAACCGGTGGCCACGTTGCCGATGGCAATGATTCCCTTGGCCCGGCAGAGCCCACGATCCCGTAGATTGATATGCACCAGCGGCAGGCCGAGGAGGGTGCGGCGGCTGCGGAACTCATAGCTCCAGCCTGTATAGTAGTTTTGGATGACAGCCTGCTGAGGGGAAGGGGCTGCGGGCTTTTCGGGCTCGATTCCCCGCACCAGATAGTCCAAACTGACGACAAAATAGTCGGCCAAGGCGGACAGGTTGCCGAGATCCGGGGTGGCGGCCCCCGCCTCCCACTTCTGTACCGCCTGCCGGGAGACCCCTACGGTGTGGGCCAACTCCTCCTGGGAGATGCCCCGCCCTTTGCGGAGCTGGTAGAGCCGTTCACGAAATTCCATGGTGATGAACCTCCTTTTTTCTTGGGCTCATCTTAGCAGAACGGCCCGGATAGACGCAACCAACCGGAGCATCCAATTTGACAACCAGCAGTAGCACCCCTTGGGGCGCAAGGGCTTCAAACCCGGCCAATGTCGGTGCGGAAGTGCATGTCCTGGAAGTGGATGTGCCCCGCGGCGGCGTAGGCGCTGTCGATCGCGGCGTTCAGATCCGGCCCGGTGGCGGTGACGCCCAGCACCCGGCCGCCGTTGGTGAACACCGTGCCGTCGTCTCCCAGTTTGGTGCCCGCATGGAAAACCACGGCCTGCTGTCCGGCATCCTCCAGGCCGGTGATGGGCAGACCCTTGGCGTAGGAGCCGGGGTAGCCGCCGGAGGCCAGCACCAGACAACAGGCCGCCCCGTCCTTCCACCGGATGTTCAGATGGTCCAAAGTGCCGTTACGGCAGGCCAGGAAGATAAGGACACCTTTATTTTCGATGAAAAAGACACCGGAATCAGCGGCAAAACCGCATGGAAGGTATCACAGAAGCTGGCGCTTCTTGGCAAAACCCGCCAGGTTATCTGCATTACCCACCTTCCACAGATTGCCGCCATGGCCGACAACCATTTTGTAATTGAAAAAAAATCCATGGAAGAAAGTACCGTTACCGCCATTGCCGAAATCCGCGGGGACGCTATTTTAGATGAGCTTGCCCGCATGCTTGGCTCAGATACCATTACGGAAAGCTCGCTCGCCAATGCCAGGGAATTGAAAGAAATGGCAGCAAATACAAAACAATACTAAATTATCTTGAACCATTTGTCACATACTAGAAAGGACGTACATGTAACGTGTATGTCCTTTTCTTTGTTTTACAGATGAAAAAAACTGTGACGCAAAGACACTGTACCTGCTTTAAGCGAAGTCAGATACCTGGCGGCAGACTGCCTGGTATCTGCACCGGCCCCTCTGATGATGTAAAAGATGCATCAGGCCGGCTGGCTTACTGCGGGAATATACGGCAGGAAGGATGTGGAAAATTGGAAAGAAGAGAAAAATACCGACTGTTTTTATATGTGCTGCTGATCGGCTCAATCACAGCTTTATTTATATGCTGGATGATTCTCATATGGGAAAAAATACCCGGCGCTATTCATATCCGGGCGGGAATCCGGCAGGATCTTGACCTTAACGTTCCGGTATCCGGAAAACTTTACAAAGCTCCGGCTGAAACAGAGGATGGAGCCATCCCCGTTACAGGCATGAATGCTGCGGTCGATGCCAGGGAGGCGAAAACCCTCTCCGTGGACCTGGCGGAGCCTCTCACCCTCTATGCGGAGGATATTGAGACCTATACCATGGATCTGAAGCTGTTCGGCCTCATTCCTTTTAAAACGGTAAACGTTCAGGTAATCAACGACAAGACACTGATACCTGCGGGAATCCCCATCGGAATTTATGTAAAAACCGAAGGAATCCTGGTGATTGCCACAGGGGATTTTACCGGAGACGACGGACAGGCGAAGGAACCGGTGGGCCACCTTTTAAAGGAAGGAGACTATATCCTCAAGGTAAACGGACGGGAGGTAGAAGGGAAAGCCGCCTTTATGCGGCAGATAGAAGAAAGCAATGGAGAGGAGCTGGTATTAACCATCCTCAGGGAAGACCAGGAATTTGACTTAAAGGTCAGGCCCGAACGCAACCAGGACGGAGAGTACAAGCTGGGCATATGGATACGGGACAACGCCCAGGGCGTGGGGACGCTCACCTACCTGGATGAAAACAACTCTTTTGGGGCGCTGGGCCATGGAATCAACGATATGGACACAGCCACGCTTATGAATCTGAAAAACGGAAGCCTGTACACCACCGAGATTGTATCCATAACCAAAGGAGAGAACGGCACCCCGGGAGAGCTTACCGGAGTCATAGACTATAAGGAAAGCAACAAAATGGGAACAATCGAGGCCAACACCGTGGAAGGCATATTCGGGGAACTAAACGAATCCGCCGCCTCCCACATCACCACACAGGCCATGCCCATCGGCCTGAAACAGGAAGTAGACCTGGGCCCCGCCCAGATCCTCTGCAGCGTAGGAGGCGCCCCCCAGCTCTACGACGTAAAAATTACATCAGTCCACCTGGACCATGATAATATAAACAGAGGAATCGAACTGCAAATCACCGACAAAACCCTCCTGGAAACCACCGGAGGAATCGTCCAGGGGATGAGCGGAAGCCCAATCATACAAGACGGAAAACTAATAGGCGCCGTAACCCACGTCCTCGTCCAGGACCCCACAAGAGGATTTGGGATATTTATTGAAAACATGCTCATCCAATGAGCCGTGCAAAATACAAGGGGATAGGCCCGTTTGAGCTAGCTCAAAAAGGAACTCTCCCCTTGTATTTTTTGGGGCGAAGCCCCACAGCCTTGGAATTGCCCGCAATTCCAAGGCTGCCACGGCGGCCCCCCGCTTATTCGCCCTTCTTCCTTTTATTCCTCCATCTCCCTCCCGCTTATTATCCCTTAATTATTTCCGTTTCCCCCATTTTCCCCCATCTCCCCCACCCATCCATCGCCCATTTTCCCCCATTTTCGCCTTCTTTCGCCCTCCCTCCGCGCGATTTACCCCGAATCCCCACGAAACCCCGCCTTTTCTGCGATGAAAGAAGGTTGCCATAAATTGTCATTCTTATATAATAAATGCAGGAAGAGACAGAAAGAAAAAGATTTCTGTTGGAATGGAGGACATATATGGAACAGTTACGCATGAATACAGGGAAAGACAACGAAAGAGTGGTACAGATTCTCACGGATCTTATGAAAACCAATAAAGAATTCCAGATTATGATAACCGTACCGGCATCCGGCGCTTCATCAGCATCCGACTTTATGCCCAGGGAAGAAGAGACGGCAGACCAACCGGCCGTAACCCATAACCTGGAAAAAGACGTAACGGACATGATACATGAAATCGGCGTACCTGCCCATATCAAAGGCTATCAATACCTGCGGGAAGCCATAATGATGTCGGTGGAGGACATCGAAATGCTCAATTCCATTACCAAAATCCTCTACCCCACAATCGCCAAGAAATACCAGACAACACCCAGCCGCGTGGAACGCGCCATCAGACATGCCATTGAGGTTGCATGGAGCAGAGGAAAAATGGAAACTCTGGACTCTCTGTTCGGCTACACAATCAACACAGGTAAGGGAAAACCCACCAATTCCGAGTTTATTGCCCTCATTGCAGACAAAATAAGGCTTCAATATAAAAATTAATCTTTTATTAAATGCCGTAATGATGTATAATATTTGTAAACCTATCTAGGGAAGGTATTAAGAAATTACGGGAGGATTCGGAATGAAGAAAATTTTATTTGTGGCTTCGGAAGGCGTACCGTTCATTAAGACGGGCGGCCTGGCAGACGTAGTAGGTTCCCTGCCCATACGGATCGATAAAGAGTTTCCTGACGTTCGCGTGATCTTGCCCAAATATGTATGCATGTCCCAGGAAATGAAGGACAGACTGAATTACAGAACGCATTTCTATATGGATTTCCACTGGCAGAATCAGTATGTGGGCATTCTGGAAGCGGAAATGGACGGCGTGAAATATTACTTTATAGATAATGAATATTATTTTAACGGCTTTAAGCCCTACGGTGACAACGCCCTGTTTGAAATCGAGAAATTTGCATTCTTTTCCAAGGCTGCGCTTTCCATACTGCCTGTCATCGACTTCCGCCCGGATTTAATCCACTGCCACGACTGGCAGACCGGACTGATTCCCGTATATCTGCATGAACGCTTCCAGGGAAGCGATTTCTACCGTGGAATCAAGACGGCCATGACCATCCATAACCTGAAATTCCAGGGAAAATGGAGCATAAAGGAGGTGCAGGACATAACTGGCTTACCCATGTCCTTCTTCACCCCTGATAAGCTGGAGGCCTACAAGGATGCCAACCTTCTCAAAGGCGGCCTTGTCTATGCGGACGCGATAACCACCGTAAGCGATACTTATGCGGAAGAAATCAAGACCCCCTTCTACGGAGAAGGGCTGGATGGCCTGATGCGTGCACGCAGCGGCGATCTCAGAGGTATTGTCAACGGCATTGACTACGACGAATACAATCCGGAAACCGATAAATTCATCACCCATCACTTTAATGCGGTGAATTTCAGAAAAGAAAAAATCAAAAATAAACGGGCGCTCCAGGCAGACTTCGGACTGGATCAGGATGACAAGGCCATGCTGATCGGCGTAGTATCCAGACTGACCGACCAGAAGGGCTTTGACCTGGTAGCCTATGTCATGGATGAGCTGTGCCAGGATAATGTTCAGCTTATGGTGCTTGGTACCGGGGAAGAACAGTATGAGAACATGTTCCGCCACTTCGCATGGAAATATCCGGGCAAAGTATCCGCCCAGATCTACTATTCGGAAGCTGTATCCCACAGAGTTTACGCTTCCTGCGATGCCTTCCTTATGCCTTCCCTGTTTGAGCCCTGCGGACTCAGCCAGCTGATTGCCCTGCGTTACGGCACCGTGCCCATTGTCAGGGAAACCGGCGGCCTGAAGGATACCGTACAGGCATATAACGAATTTGAAAGCACAGGAACCGGCTTCAGTTTCATGAACTACAATGCCCATGAAATGCTGGGGACCGTCCGGTATGCGGAACGCATTTATTACGACAAAAAGAGAGAATGGAATAAGATCATTGACCGCGGAATGGCAATCGATTATTCCTGGCAGGTATCCGCCAAGAAATACCAGGAGATGTATGACTGGCTCATCGGCTGATGAAAGCTGCATAGATAAGAACACAGGGGGGAAACCATCTGGCACAGGAGTAAAAATCCTGTGCCGGATGGTTTTTGTACGTTTAAAATTCCCCTCACAGGGAAGGCTAAAGATAAAATAATTTAAAGAGAGGAAGAAATTATGAAAAAATTTGCATGTTTTGCTTTGACTGCGGCGCTGCTCCTTGCAGGCTGCGGCGGCACAGACGGGGATAATGCAGCGCAGAGCCAGACTGAGACCGGAAGCGCCGCTCAGGAAAGCACAGCCCAGGAGAGTACTGGCCAGACAGAGCAGGAGGGCACACAGACGGAAGGTACACAGACAGAAAGCACAGAAGCAGCTTCCGCAAATGGAGCCAGCATTAAGGCCGGAGATTACTCTTACCATGTGGAGTCCCTGGAAAAAGAATGGACGACAGACAATGGAACGCTTGCGTGCACAGTTAAGCTGGCCTACCCTGTGTTTGAAGGCGATACCGAAGGAGAAAAGAATATCAACGCATTTTTTAAAGAATGGGCTGATGATAAACTGGACTATTATGAAAACGATAAGGATTCCATCGTAAATATTGCCCTCCAGTACCAGACAGAGCTGGAAACCGAACAGAATTCAACGCAGGAAGACTCCACGCTTCCACCTGTCCCACCCAGTGAAGAAGATTTTTCAGTGGGAGGCGTAACGGTCCGCGGCAGTGTGATTTCTGTTTTCATGGAATCCTACAGCTATGAAGGCGGCGCACATGGTATGCCTGGCCGGGCTAATTACCTCTTTGACAAGACAACGGGTAAGGAAACCACGCTGGCTTCCCTCATCAGCATTTCCGAAGAGGAACTGAACCAAAAGGTACGCGGCCTGTTCCAGGAGCAGGTAAAGGGCAATACGGAAGGCTTCTTTGAGGATGCGGAAGAAACACTGAATAACAAAAAGGATTTTATTGACAACTATTATTTCAGTGAAGACGGTGTTGTTTTTTATGCCACACCTTATGAAATCGCCCCCTATGCGGCCGGCTATACCGAGGTTACGGTTCCTTTTGAAGAGCTGGGACTGTAAAAAAAGAAAAAGTTCCCTGCATATTCAACCACTGTTCGGCGCACAATAAAAAGGCAGAAGCAAATTGAATGGAGGTATGGATATGGCAAATTTATCAGAACTCGATCTTCAGAACCTGCGCCATCTGATTGGCGGTTATGACACTACTCACTGTAAGATGAAGGAATACGCATCCTGTGCGGAGGACCCCAAGGTAAAACAGTTCTTTGAACAGGGCGCAAAGTCCGCTATGGAAAACAAACAGCAGCTGATGAAATTTTTGCAGTAAGGAGGAAAACTGACCATGATGCAGGAAAAAATAATGGTATCTGATACACTGGCAAGCATTAACGGCGAACTGGTAAGATTCGGGGAGATGATTCCCCAGACAGAAAACAAAGAACTGAAAAGCGCACTGAAGCAGATGCGCACAACCTGTGAGCAGTCACAGGAACAGCTCTATGAAATTGCACGCGAGAAATCCTATTATGTGCCTGCCCAAAAGGCATCCCAGGAAGAGGTTGATCACGTTAAAGGCCTGTTTACTTCAGGAACCCTGTAAAATACTTTAGATGTTAACAGCGGCTGATTGTTATCCGAAGCCGCCCCGGAAACCTGGCTGCCTTTCCAAAACGGCAGCAGGTTCAGCCAAAAAGCCACCCTGCAGCGGCAGATGCCTGTGCAGGATGGCTTTTTTAAATATTGCTCCGTCGGTTGTATTATCAGTTTTCCGGAATCCACAGCCTGAAATTTTTTTCAAATACGGAGATCGGATAAATAGAAAGATAGAAATCCCGAAGCGCTTCAAGAAAGGCCTCCTGATTAAACTGTCCCTCACAGAAGGCCTCCTTCTGCAATGTTTCCCGGAGTCCTGTTTCCCCGCCGTTTTTACATGCTGTTTTTTCACAATTTTCTCCGGGCAGCTCTTCCTTCAGGGGAGATAACACGAGCATCCGGTAAGTAACACCGAACAGCTGCGCTCTGACCTGCGTCAAAACTGCGCCGTTTCTCTCATAAAAACGAATCCGCCTTTCCCGAAGCTCCCTCTGCTCAGCGCAGTCTGCAGTTTCAGGCGCTTCACACTCAATAAAGCATCCCGGGAAATCCTTCTGCTTTTGGATTTCGTGAAGAAATACACTGCCAAGCCCCCGGCAGCGATACTCTTCCATAAAAGCATAATAATCCAGCAGCATTTTTTCCCTGTCCTTATCATGCATCAGCAGGGCATAACCGAGCAGGCCGCCCTCCGCTGCGGCGGATCCGTCATAAAGGCCGTAGCCGGAGTATTGCCCGCGCTCCAGCAGCATTTTCACCGAAGAAAGAGGCTTTAATTCTGAATCCGGGAAATGCTCCGGCCCCCAGACATCATAAACTGCCATAATTTCCTCCGGTGTCAAAGCCTTACATAATTCCTTCATAAATATCCTGACCTGCCTTTTACTCAATTTGTTTTAACGCGCTGATATCCGAATCGATCATCATCGAATAATTGGTATAGTATACAACGAAGCCGGGTTTACCGCCGCCTGGCTTTTTCACGTTCTTTTTTTCCGTATAATCGATTTCCACCTTCTCCTGCCCGCGCCCCCTGGAATAATGGGCGGCCAGCCTGGCCGCATCTTCAAAGGTGCTGTCAGGAAGCTCGTCGCCCCGGGATTTCACCACGACATGGGAACCGGGCATCCCCTTGGCGTGGAACCACCAGTCATTTCCGGAAGCGAACCTGAAGGTCAGCTCATCATTCTGATAATTGTTCTTCCCAACATAAATGTCATAACCATCGCTGCTTACATAATGAAAGGGACGGCTGGTAACTTTTACTTTTTTCGAACCGCCTTTTCTTCGGATATACCCGCTCTCGATCAGTTCCTCCTTGATCTGCACCAAATCCTCTTCCTTCTGGGCAATATCAAGCGCATTGCTCACCGATTCCAGATGGTCGATTTCCGATTTTGTCTCCAGCGTCAGCTGTGAGAGCGCCTCAAAGGTTCTTTTCAGCTTGTTGTACTTATCAAAATACTTCTTCGCATTTTCCCCTGCAGTCAGCATGGGATCCAGAGGTATGACAATATCCTCATTGGTATAATAATTCAGGGCGGTCATGGACTTCGCCCCTGGCTCCACCCCATAACCATAGGTATTCAGAAGCTCTCCATAAATGCGGTATTTATCCTTCTTTTCCGTATCCCTCATCTGCTTCAGCTGCAGATCATATTTTTTAATATTTCTTTCAAGCGCTGTGGAAACGATCCGGCGCAGGTCGGAGGAACGCTGACGAATCCGCGTAATCGTATTCTTTTCCGCATAATAATCCTCCAGAAGAGCACTGATGGAAGCATAATCCTTTCTCTGCGCCTCAGGATAAGAGGTCAGCCGCAGCGCCGCATACTCAGCAGGAACCCCGTTTTCATACACGATGCAGGGAGAAAAGTCCCCGCTGCGAACATCCCCCATCATCTCAGAAAAAGCGCGGTAAAGCGCCTTGCGTCCCGCCGCATCCAGCGCTGCAGTGGAAAGATCCGCATCCCCTCCCGCCTGGTAGCAAATCTCATGGGCGATGGCCGGAGACAGGCCGGTAAAACCGGAATACAGCGCCTTAAAACACGGCATGCTGCCCGCAAATACCCTGTCCATAAAACCCGCCTCTGAAGCCGTGAGCGGATTCAGTTTATCCTGCGTATGCGGAATAAAATATTCCTTCCCGGGAAGCACCTCCCGCACAGAGCTGACAAGTCCCGAAATATGCTTGATGCTGTCAATGATAACCCCGGAATCATTACAGAAAATAATATTGCTGTGCTTTCCCATAAGCTCCACAATCAGCAGCTTCCTGCACACATCCCCCATTTCATCCAGATGCTCAATTTCAAAATTAATAATACGCTCCATACCCGGCTGACTGATACTGATGATTTTCCCGTTCTGAATATGCTTACGCAGCAGCATACAGAAATTCGGAGCCGTCATGGGGCTGGTTTTATTCTTATCAGTCAGATAAATTAAAGGAAGGGAAGCGGAAGCGGAAAGCGTGACCCTCTGCTGTGTTCCATTATTCTTAATCGTAAGAAGAAGCTCATCAGGCTCAGGCTGCGCGATTTTATAAACCCGTCCCCCGGTGAGCGCCTCGTCAAGTTCTTTCCTTATATTTGCAATCGTAATACCGTCAAATGCCATGACCTTACCCTCTCTGTTTCCATAATAAAGATACAACCCCCAGTATATCAGAAAATCCCTCCTCGCGCAATTGCATGAAAATCCGCCCCTGATCATAAAATCCCCTGCCGGCAACCTTATCAGAACAACTCCGACAATACCGCCGACAGGGGGACAGAACCATAAAACTATGAAAACCACCAAATCTAAAAGCCCATAAAGTACCGCACCAATGCAATGAGAGCCAGGTGAGCCGGATAAAACACATAGAAAAACCACTTAGGAAGCTTAATGGAAGTATTCGTATGGAAATAAATGAAAGGCAGCGCAAGCAGCGAGAAAATTTCAAAACCAACAGGATGCCCGCTAATCACCCAACACAAAGGATCCTCAAGACTGCCTCCAAACAGAGCCGGAAGATAACTCAACGTATACAAAACAGCCCCCAATACCGGTTTTTTACGGCAAAGATAAAAAATAAGCATAAGGAGAATTCCGGTAAAAGAATAATCAAAATTCCAAAAACAGATAACAAAGGTAGAAACTGCAAAAAGCCACCATTTTTTCTCCTTAAAACCCCACACAGCCAAAAGACTGATAAACAAAGTAAAAAATATATTCCAGTTCGTCAGATTCCCCCAAAAATCATGCGGATTAAAAGCAAGAATCCAGAACGGCTGGGAAATAACCGCAAACACAGCAATCCGCCCCAAATACCTCTTAATATCTCTCGTATAAAGCATCCCCACAGTCATACAATAACAAAATATAGGAAACGCCAGCCTCCCGATCCACCGGAACACAGGATATTCAGGGAAAAAAGTCCCCCCCACATGATCCAAAAACATACTGATAACAGCGACCACCTTTAAAAAAGTAGTATCCAGATTCGTATCCAGCAAAGCCCCACTCTCCAATGTACCATTCCTCATATTCATATTTATCATTTCCTTTCTTCTGTTCTTTTGATACCCCAATTCTACCTCACCCTGCCATCCCCAACCACCCATCCAAATGTCAAGAACAACCACCTTAATGTAAAGTTTGGACATATAAAGTTTTATATAATGTAAATATAAAAAGACCTCCCTGCACTACCAGGAAAAAGGTATCGGGGGCGTGCTTCGCTTTGGTGGCGGCCGGCGGCTGGTTTCCCCTGGGCGGGGCGGCTGTGATGTTTTTTCGGAACCGGTCTCAAAAAAGGGGTGTTTCTAACTGTTCCTGTCTGTCGGGATTCTGCCAGCGCAGCCAAAACTCCTCTCACAGCGGCCGTTGGCCTGCTGTGTTCGTCAGACAGGCTGCTAAGGGCGGCAGAATTCCGGCAGGCAGGAGCAGTAAGAAACATCATCGTTTTTTCCTATGGTGCCGGAAATACCCCACAACTGCCCGGAAGAAGAAAAACAGGCTCCCGCCGCCCCAACGAAAGAGCGAAGGGACTGGGGCGGATGCGGTTCTCCGTCCCCCCTAGCGCGCACTGAAATTTTTCATTTGTTTATAGAGTTCCCCCGCCGAAACCGGCTTGCTGATATGCGCATTCATTCCCGCCCTGCGGCTTTTCTCCACATCCTCCGCAAAGGCATTGGCAGTCATTGCAAAAACAGGAACCGTCCCGGCGTCACTGCGGTCCAGAGATCTGATTTTCTTCGTGGCCTCGTAACCATCCATTTCCGGCATGAGAATATCCATCAGAATATAATCATAGAAGCCCTCCGGGGAAGCGGCAAATTTCTCCACGGCAATTTTTCCGTTCTCAGCCATATCTGTCCATGCGCCGGCAGCCTGAACTATTTCAGCGGTAATTTCCCGGTTCAGTTCGTTATCTTCCACGATCAGGACGCGTTTACCTGCAAACTGCTTCTGTTCCAGGCAGATTTCTTCGTTTTCTTCATTTTCAGGCTGTCCGCCATAATCGGCTGAATCCGCTTCGCCGGCCCCGTCGGCTTCGGGAAAAGGAATATCCAGAAGAAATAAACTGCCTCTGCCAGGCTCACTTCTGACGACTATGCTGCCGCCCATCAGCTCAACGAAGCGCCTGGTAATCGCAAGGCCAAGGCCTGTCCCGCCATACTTGCGGGCCACATTGCTGCCCTCCTGCTCAAAGGGGCTGAAAATTTTATCCAGGTTTTCCGGCGCGATGCCGCAGCCGGTATCCTCCACTTCAAAATGCAGCCAGTGTCTGCCGTCCTGCACTTTTTCTTCCCGGATCCGGAACCAGACCTGTCCCCCCGCTTCCGTGAATTTAAAGGCATTGGAAAAAAGATTGCTGATAATCTGGCTGATACGCAGCGAATCACCCAGCACAACAAGGCTGTCGTCAACGGATGACTCCACATGAAATGTGATATTCTTATCCGCGGCCTGGGAGGAAGCTATAACCATCATCTGCTCCAGTATCATTTTCATGCTTATTTTTTCCGGGCACAGCTCAATTTTGCCGCTTTCCACCTTGGACATATCCAGCACGTCATTGAGCAGGGCAAGAAGATGCCTGGATGACATGTCGATCTTATTCAAGCAGTCGGATACCCGCTCCGGATCCTCCAGATGATGCATGGCGATATGGTTCATCCCAATAATGCCATTAAGCGGCGTGCGGATTTCATGGGACATACGGGAGAGGAATTCGCTTTTCGCCATGCTGGCGCTTTCTGCCAGCTTCAGAGCCTGCTCCGTGGATTCCTTTTCCCGGGCCAGGAGACGGTTCTTCTGCCAGATGACCATGGAATACAGAAGCGCTATCCCAAGAATACTTACCGCAGTGAGCAGTATAACCGTCATGGCAACCCTTGTCATGCTGCTGCTCAGTTCCCCTATCCTCTCATCCAGCTTACCATAAGGCATACTCACGCAGATGTACCAGTCATTGACGGACAGCGGTATATAATAAAGATATTTATGGATACCCTCCAGCGTAAATGCAGTGACGCCTGTTCCGCCCTGTCCCACATTGTCCCGCAGCATCGAAGAAGCATATCCTTCATCAAATTCCGCCTGTTCCTCCAGGTAATCGAACAGGTTCCTGCCCACTGCACCATCATCCCCGTCATGTCTGATGATATAATTCCCGTTTGTGTCAATAATGTTCCCATAAGCGTTGGCGCCTTCTCTGTAAAGCGACAGCCTTTCCCCCAGATACGAAGGAGTCATTCCCACCACTGCCGCAATCAGACGGTGCTCACCAAACATGACAGAAGGAATTTCCGAGGACAGCAAAATCATCGTATTTCCAGTGAGCACACTGTTTACCTCAAGATATTTATCCTGTCCTTCAAGCAACGCCTTTGCGCCTTCTATACGTCCATCTGCAGAAAAATGCCCTTCCGACGTATAATAATCCCCATTATCCTCCAGAAAAGCTACAAAGGCATAAGCGTTCTTCACAGTCCTGTCCCGGATAAAAGCCTGAAGCATTTCCATGCTTTCCAGATCCGCCTCCGTTATGTTCGCCGTAATGCTGCTGACCCGGATAAACTGGCTGTTCATTGTAGTATCAAAATGTCCCGCCATCTGATCTGCCATCTCCGCCAAATAAATGTCGCTGATATCCAGAATCGTTCGCCTTGTTTCCTGTCTGTCCGCCCGTACCATCCAGACCAGAAGCGAAAAAATGAGCAGTCCCAACACTGCCGCCGCTGCCATCACACTGGTCTGCTTTTTATTCGAAAATGAAAACTTGCCTTCCTTCATTACCGGTTCCGCCTGATTATATTTTATCGTCCAGCCGTAAAGCTTTATTTTTTATCATCATAGCATCCCGAAGAATGAAAAACAAGACTTTATTACAGTGTTTTCGGATCCGGTTTTTCCGGGTTATATATTACGGTTCAGCCTGGTCTGAACCGCCGCTTCCCAGACCTGCCCGGACTGTAACGGTTATGTTCCAATGTCCCCGGTAATCCTGTATTTTCCCGGCGGCAGTCCCTTTTTCTGCCGGAATATGTTGGCAAAATAGTGCTCATCCGAAAACTGCAGCCGGTAAGCAACCTCCTTCACCGTCATTCCCGTGTTTCTCAAAAGCAGGCAGGCCGTGTCTATTTTCCGGGACAGCACATATTCATAGGGTGTCTGGCCATATGCCTTCCGGAAAACCCGTGTCAGCTGGGAAGGGGAAAGGCTGGCTTCCTTTGCCAGCTGTTCAATACTCAGGGATTCATAAATATGCTTATTCCCATATTTCCTAACTGCAACCGCAGTCTCCGGAAGCCGTATTTCCGGCTCCGCTCCCGCCGCCGCATGGGCGGCCAGCTGAAGAAGGATTTCATGGAAAAGGAGGGAGGTCCTGCGGGCCACCTCGGTTCCGCTGCCCTCCTTTTTTTCACAGACATGAAGGAACTCCCGGAATAAAGGATAGACCGGGCAGTCCCGGAAAAGAACCGTCTCCCCCAGGCCGAAGCCTTCCACCAGGGTGTCGCACAGGCTTCCTTTTACGTTCATCCATATTTTTTTCCATGGATTGGCCGCATCGGCCTGGTAAAAATGGCTTTTTCCCCGGGGAAGCAGATAAACGTCCCCCTTGGCCGGACGGTAGGTTTCCTCCCCGATCCTAAGCAGGCCTTCCCCTTCCATAATATACTCAAGGATATAGATGGAGGAATTCTCCCTTTCTATATGATAATGGCTGTCAGGATAGGTAATTCCCGTCATCTCAATCTGAAAAACCGGCTCTCCCGGGAGCTGGCCCGGGAGGAATGTAATGATTTGTTCCATAATGCGTGTTTTCCTCAATATTTTGCGTGTAATTTCCATTTATTAACCTATATTATAGCTGTATACTTCAAGTAACGCAAGATGAGCCGGGGCATCCGGCAGAATGGAGGAAATTATGGGGAATATACCTAGACCGGAACATCCTTTTCCGCAGTTTGTACGCGAGGACTGGGTGAACCTGAACGGAACATGGGATTTTGAACTTGATTTGAACAACAGCGGGCTGGAAAGAGGCTTTGGAAAAAGGACGGATTTTAAGGACAAGATCCTGGTGCCCTTCTGCCCTGAAAGTGAATTGAGCGGCGTCGGCTACACGGACTTTATCGCAGCCGTATGGTATCACCGCACCGTTACCGTCAGCGCAGAGCAGCTGCAGGGAAAGGTTTACCTGCATTTCGGCGCCGTGGATTACGACTGCCGTGTATTTGTTAATGGCACGGAGGCGGGAAGGCACAAGGGAGGCTATGTGTCCTTTGCCCTGGAAATTTCCGCGCTTCTGAAGGAAGGGGAGAATCATCTGGTCGTATGTGCACAGGATGATACCAGAAGCCCTATGCAGCCCATCGGCAAGCAGAGCGACCGCTTCTATTCACATGACTGCTCCTATACCAGAACCACAGGTATCTGGCAGACCGTATGGATGGAATTCACACCTGCCGCACATATCTGCAGCGTCCAGTATTATCCGAATGTAGCGGAAGGCTCCGTAACCATCAAGGCAGTAGTGGAAGGGGAAGGCATCTTCAGCGCCGCCGCTTCCTATGAGGGAACCGCCTGCGGAAGCGCATCCGCCAGGACGGATTCCGGCAACGTAATCGTCACCATCCCCCTGAGCGAAATCCATCTCTGGGAAGCAGGGGCAGGACGCCTTTATGATCTGCAGCTTTCCTTCGGCGATGACAAGGTGAGCAGCTACTTCGGCCTCCGTGAAGTGAAGCTGGACGGCTACCGCTTCCTGATTAACGGCAAGTCCGTATTCCAGCGTCTGATCCTGGATCAGGGATTCTATCCCGACGGCATTTATACGGCGCCCTCCGACGAGGCTCTGGTAAATGATATCCGCCTTTCGATGGCGGCAGGCTTCAACGGAGCCAGGCTGCACCAGAAGGTATTTGAACCCCGCTTCCTCTATCACTGCGACAGGCTGGGTTATCTGGCCTGGGGCGAAATGGCAAACTGGGGCTTTGATCATTCCTCCTATTCCGGCTATGAGGCATTTATCCCGGAATGGATCCAGTCGATTGAAAGAGATTTCAACCATCCCGCCATCGTAGGCTGGTGTCCTTTCAATGAAACCTGGGATTTTGAGGGACGCAGACAGATTGACAGCCTTCTTGCCCTCACATGGAAGATCACCAAGCAGTATGACACCACCCGTCCCTGCATCGATACCAGCGGCAACTACCACGTTGTTACGGATATCTTTGACGTGCATGACTATGAGCAGGATCCCGAAGCATTTGCCGCCACTTATGAGCCGTTTAAAAATGGTACGGGCGTATTCCACGACCGTCTGGGCGACAGGCAGCAGTACAAAGAAGGGCAGGCGATGTTCGTCAGCGAATACGGCGGAATCAAATGGGCTCCCGGCAGTACGGACGAAAAGGCCTGGGGATATGGAAATGGCCCCAGGACCGAGGAAGAGTACATATCCAGATATAAAGGACTTACTGATGCGCTTCTTGACAATCCCAGGATGTTCGGCTTCTGCTATACACAGCTGACAGACGTGGAACAGGAACAGAACGGCATCTATTACTATGACAGGACACCTAAGATCGATGTGAATATCTTTAAGGAAATTAACAGCCGGAAGGCTGCTATCGAAGACTGATACGAATAGATGCCCTGGCTTAATATCATGACATTTATCTCCCACAGCTGCGGACCAACCCCTTACATATCCTATGTGTTCCGCAGCTACGGGAATAAATTAAGCCCGAAAGGAAAATGGCAGTTACCCATGAAGTATGTATGCCATCTGCCTTTCGGGCCTGTTATTCTTATTTTGAAGCACAGACATAACTGCCTGGCAAAGCTATACCCTGCCTTCCATAATAATATTCTGAGGATTCATTCCCAGCGCTTTATAAAAGCCCATGGCCGATTCATTAAAGGCCCATACCTTCAGCTCCACCCTGTTGATTCCCATCGGCCTGATTATGTCCGCCAACGCCTCATAGAGCGCTTTTCCCACACCCATATGCCTGAAATCTTCAAGGATGCAGATATCGTCAATGTAGGCATAGCGTCTGGGCACCACCACCGGGTGGGCCGGAGCCTGCTTCAGCTTGACATTACATATGCCCGCAGCCCTGCCGTCTGCCTCTGCTACCAGGAAGAAGGAATTTTCCTCCTCCATCAGCTTTTCAAAATCTTCCCTGCCAAACGGGCTGTCCTCCAGGTCGGCAAAAATATCCGGCCGGTTTACCGCATGGATATGCTGTTCTTCCCGTATGGCCGCTCTCAACAGCTCATAATCTCCCCAGCCGCCTTCTCTTACGGTAATTTTCTTTTTCTCCTGCATCATATTTACCTCTTCTCTTATATGCCTTCTATACCAAATCTGCTGCGTTTTCTCCGATTTTGCTGATAATCTTTTTATTAATTCTCGCATAGAAGAACAGGGTGACAGCCAGCGACATAAGTTCCGCAATCGGGAATGCCCACCATACGTTTTCCACCTTACCGGTCAGGGAAAGCAGATAGGCTGCGGGAAGCAGCACTAAAAGCTGTCTTGCCACAGACACAGCCAGACTGTAAACACCGTTGCCCAAAGCCTGGAATACACTGCCGATAACAATACAGAAGCCGGCAAACATAAAGCTCAGGCTGATGATTCTAAGGGCAGGCACGCCGATTGTCAGCATATTTTCCGAAGCGTTGAACATAGCCAGCAGCTTGTCCGGGAAAATCTGAAAAACAAGGAGCCCCACCATCATGATGGACACCGCATAAATGATACTCAGCTTTGCCACATGCTTCACACGTTTCCGGTTGCCCGCGCCGTAATTATAGGCCACAATGGGAACCATTCCGTTATTCAGGCCGAATACCGGCATGAACACAAAGCTCTGCACCTTGAAATAAACGCCGAAGACCGCCGTGGCAGTTGAAGTAAACTGAATCAGAATCAGGTTCATGCCATAGGTCATGACAGAGCCGATTGCCTGCATGATAATAGACGGGATGCCTACGGCATAAATCCTGCCGATCATTTTTTTCTCAGGACGGAATTTTCTGAAATTCAGATGGATATCCTTGTTCACCTTCAGGTTAAAGATAATTGCCAGCCCTGCCGCCACAATCTGTCCGAATACCGTAGCCGCCGCTGCGCCCGCAACGCCCATTTTGGGAAAGCCAAAGAGGCCGAAAATCAAAATAGGGTCGAAAATAATATTGATCACTGCGCCCAGACTCTGGGTAATCATGGTATACATGGTCCGTCCGGTGGACTGCAGCAGCTTTTCAAAGGTCATCTGGGTAAACATACCGATAGAACAGATACATACAATCGTCAGATAGGTTACGCCATAGGATACAATTTCCTGATCCTTTGTCTGGCTTAAATAAAACGGCTTCGCAATCAGTACCCCGACTATCAGAAATACCACGTAGGACATAATCGCAAGGAAAACGCCGTTTTCCGCCGCTTTATTAACATTCTCCTGATCCCGCTCTCCCAGGCTTCTGGAAAGGACCGCATTGACGCCGACGCCGGTTCCCGTGCTGAGGGCGATCATCAGCGACTGGATAGGGAACGCCAGGGAAACAGCGGTCAGTGCATTTTCATTGATCATGGATACGAACACACTGTCCACAATGTTGTAAAGGGCCTGCACCAGCATGGAAACCATCATGGGAAGGGCCATGGACAGAAGAAGCCTGTTCATGGGCATGGTTCCCATCTTATTAGTCATAACGCGTTCCGGCTGCTTTCTCTCTCCCGCCGCCTGGGACACCGCGCCATTTACAGCTACATTTTTCTTTTGTTTTTCACTCATTTTAACACCACTTTCTAACTCTTAACTAGCTAACCATTCCAGTATAATAGAAAAAACAGCAGCCCGCAAGTAAAACAATCTGCTGTTCCTTCCTATTTATATAAGCAATTTAACTAAAGTTTTTGCAAAACTGTCCTGTGCCATCACAGTTACTTGCAAAATTCCATTCAAAACCACCTGCGAAATTAATATTTTGTACTTCCGGATGACTTTCAGCCGGTCAGCACTGTAAACGCACCGGCCGGCTGAACTGCTGATTTTTCCTTATGCATGGAGAATATTGGTAAATTCCGATATTTCCCGGCTGATGGTGCATAAATCCTCAACGCTTAAATCATGCAGTCTCTCATGCCCTGTGATACGGGCAAAGGTTTTCAGTTCCTCCAGGGAGCAGTTGAGATAGTTTGCCACTCTCGCTGCCGCCGCATCCATCTTAAGGCGTGCTCTCAGTGTCTCATCCTGTGTGGCGATTCCTACCGGACATTTGCCGCTGCCGCAAATCCGGTACTGTTGGCAGGCCGCTGCCATCAGCGCCGCCGAAGCCACCGCCACCGCGTCAGCTCCCATGGCAATCGCCTTTGCAAAATCCGAGGATACCCGCAGCCCTCCCGTAATCACCAGGGAAATATCGGATTTCACGCTGTCCAGATATTTCCTTGCCCGGTAAAGTGCAAATACAGTGGGAACACTTGTGGAATCACGCACCAGACGCGGGCTGGCCCCTGTTGCGCCGCCTCTTCCGTCGATAGTAATAAAATCCGGACCGGCAAAGACACAGTATTCCAGATCCCGTTCAATTCTTCCCGCTGCGATCTTGATCCCGATCGGCCTGCCGTCCGATTCACAGCGCAGTTTATCAACCAGCGCCCGCAAATCCTCTCTGGTATTGATTCCCGGGAATCTGGACGGGCTGATAACGTCCTGTCCCAGAGGCTTATTACGGATGGCTGCGATTTCCGGAGTCACCTTGCCTCCCGGAAGATGTCCTCCCATGCCGGGCTTGGTACCCTGGCCGATCTTGATCTCTATGGCATCAGCGCGCCGCAGGTTCTCCGGCGTCACACTGTACAGATTGGGCACATATTCAAAAATATATTTGGCCGCCGCTTCCCTTTCCTCCGGCAGAATCCCGCCTTCGCCGCTGCACATGGCCGAATGCGCCAGAGCGCTTCCCCTAGCCAGGGATATCTTGGCTTCCTTTGAAAGCGCGCCGAAGGACATGTGGGATATGTATACCGGATTGTCCAATATAAGCGGCTTCTTGGCATTCGGGCCGATAACGGTCGTATCCACATGGGCATGCTCATCCAGCGGCGGCGGATTCAGCTGCGCCCCCAGAATAAGTATGTCATCCCAGCAGGGCATGGGCATCTGTGTCCCCATGGCCTCAATAAGGGGCTTTCCTGAAACCGCCATTTCGTGAATCTGAGCCATGTACCGGATATTTTCATCCTGCCTTCTCCATTTCTCCGGATAGGCAAGAGTCTGGGGTTCACTATTTTCATCTGTGCATGCAGCGCCGGCCGGCGCTTCCGTTTCCCCGGAAGCTTTCAGGCCTGTCTGCGTGCCAGCTTCTGCAGTTTCCGTTTCCGGCACAGCCGCAGGCTGCTCCTCCAGCAAACGTAAGTTATCCGGGGAATGCCCGCACACCGGACATTTTTCCAGCTCTGAAAAGAGCTTCCCTTCCTTTTCCTCGTCAAAAATGTAACCACAGATTCCACATTGGTATCTTGCCATACCTTTTACCCCCTTATTATTTATAATACGGCCGCCTGCTTCCGGCAAAGCCGTTCGTTCCCCTTTTTACAACTGTCCCTGGCTTTATTCCTTTCTGTTTTTTACCTGATCCCTTACCTCCTTCAGCCCCTGATCCTTGTTTTCCAGCGGATGGATCCACATATGGCTGTCCGGGTTCTGTACATCCTGGCAAATCGGCACCCTGCCTTCCAGATCCCTTCCTTCAAAGGTCTTAAACACACCTTCCTTCGCTTCACCGCGCCATTCCTGCACGTTGCCGTCGGCATTCAGCGTGTTGATATACATATTTCCATGGTACAACCCGTCCTTGAAATTGCCGATCACATTCTGAAAATAACGGCTCTCCGGGGCTGCCCTGCCGATATCCAGATCATAGTGCTCCTGGCCTTCCCCGTTGGGCAGATTGTCCAGCCAGGCACCCTCATAGCTATGGGTAACCAGAACCGGATCAAAGGAAGCGGCATTGTCCTGACAGTACATTTTCAGCCACATTCCCTTCCCGCTGCGCAGGCCGTCCTTCCATTCTCCGTAGTAATACTGATCCTCTCCGTAAACGGCAATGCCCGTTCCCTCCGGGCGGCCCTGCTCATTCCTGTCCCCGTAGTAATAAAAATAAGCTGAACTTTTCAGTGAGGCCGACATGGCGCGGTAATGTGCCAGCCCGCTCAAATCCTCTACGGCTTCCACATTATCCTTCTGCCAGTAATCCATCATTTCTGCGAGCATCTGAGTATTCGTTTTCTTTACAATGACCGTCGCCGTATTTGCACTTACCTGCGCCGTGTCCGGCACATTGGAGCCGGATACGGCAGGAGGCGCGTCCTTCACAGCATCCGGCGCGCTTTCCGTTTCCACAGGTTCCTCGGCATCCAGCTCAATCGTCTCCTGAACCTCCACAGGATCCTCTTTGCCGGTATTTTCTCCCGTTTCACCTGAGGC
>ENA-ORTD01001105-ORTD01001105.1-human-gut-metagenome-genome-assembly--contig:-NODE-1105-length-20654-cov-3.471673_pt1 | contig 20654 bp, 17 predicted proteins | sample MGYA00241907_ERZ509178 | MGnify/ENA primary metagenome ERZ509178 (study PRJEB26280, sample SAMEA2338793) | human gut metagenome | biome: human gut; feature: human-associated habitat; material: faeces...
TCATAGGGTAAATAACAATCAATTCCTGTTCTTCTATAATTATTTTATATTTACTGATTGCCCATGCAGTAAAAGCACTAATAATCCCCATAACCAAAAACAAAATAGTAATACCAGTATCTTGCCATAAATATATAATAACCACTGAACATATCATAGAAATAATGAAACACCCATATAAAATTTTAGAAAATACAGGTGGAAAGCATAATTCTTTTAAATCCCCTTGCAATTTATACTTTTTGCTTGTTATCATAGATATTATTCCAAATACTAATGTCATAAAAAATAATCCTATTATTTTCATCACTTATTCTCCTTAATCTCTCCATATCTACTATTAGGTAAATATCTAACTCTCAGATATTCCCCCTTTTGTATTCCTTTACTATAAACAGTTACAAATATTTCTTTTTTAGTTTTATTATCCATAATTCCAATAGCTCTTGTTTTGTTTTTATCTTCATCACTATAATTCCAAGATGTTACTGTTCCCTCTACTTCAAGATAATTGCCAGAATTTATGTTTGGAAAATCCTGTACAGCAGGAAGAACTACCCGCAAAAACGCAGGAATCAAAATGATACCTATAATACCATTTGAAATCATATTCATCCTTTTTTCATTTCTCTTTACAAAATCTCTCATGTCCAATGGAGCATTTTCCCAACGAAAGATTTTTTTCTTTTTTATTATGTGATATAAAAACCATATTGTAAGAACAGATAACAATAAAGCTTCCATATATAAAACCATAATTATTCTCCCCATACTCTTTTCTCCTAGAAATTTCTTTGCAAATTGTTAACCGATTGATTTTTTATCTGATAATTTATTATATCATTTATAGAACTCACATGTCATTACTTTTCTGCTATCTGTCAAAATATTTTTTATCCCATGCCTTATCAAGAGTGCAAGCATTGCTTACGCAACAAGCTCTTGACAATTCATGCTCTAAAAAATGAAAGATAGTCAAGCAGAAAAAAGAACAAATTGTGCTGTGTTACAGCAACAAAAAAACATCTCATATTTTGTATGAAATGCCATTTTGCTTTTCTTTATGCTATTTTCTTTGTCGTATCAAGGTTCTTTCAATCGTAGTAAATTAGTGGTAAATTTCTTTTGTATTTTCATTCATATTGCTTAAAGTTCCTGCGTTTATGCGGATAATAGGATTTTTAATCTTTTTGGTATAAAAAAGCAGGAGACCTTTTCAGATTTCCTGCTCAGTAGAGTTGTGAAGATGTTATTGTTGTTATTTAATTTCAATGTTCGTCATAGTTACTAACCCAAGACGAACTAAAATAGTTTGTACGATACGACACCAAAAAATACCTAGAATCAGGAGCAAAGCATATAAAATAATTGACGCTTGTAAATATTGTCTGCCAAAGTGAATAAGAATAAGCAGTGGAGACATTAATATTACAAAGAATATAATGCTTGTAATTATTCTTTTTATGTTTTTTGTATCTGCTAAATCAAATTCAGCTCCACAAGAACATTCGTTAGGTATTCCTCCTTTTATTTCAGTACCACAGTTCATGCAATATAGTTTCTTCATTCTAATCACCTCTACAACCTGGAATTGTTCTATTATTATCTTTCAATTTCTATACTTAAAGATTTTCCAGATTTATCACTTTGAAAATTTTCATAATACCAAAAATAGAAAGGCTTTTCACAAAGTTCAAAATAAATAATTTCATCGGGTTTTTTATTTTCTATTTTTGTATTGTAAATATCTTCATCATGTACAAATCCATATAAAAAGCGACTATTGTCTGGACTGATATTTAAGTCTTGCAATCTATCACTTAATGCTAACTGTGATTTTAGTAACGACATCGTATCTTTGTCATACGGGCGGTCTTTCTTTATAACCTCATGTACACTTGTAATATGAGCATATCTCTTTTTACCATCTACTTCCTTAATTTTGAATTTTGAAAATGTCAAACTTGACTCTATATCGTTTTTTTCTGATATATACAAAACACTTTTATAGTTTTCGTTTTCAAACTCCTTTATAATCTTATCAATATGTGTTTTATATTCTTCGCCTTGTTCAAACTCAATAGAGGCACTTAACAGAGCATCCTGTATTGAGTTTGCATAATTTTTATCAGAAAGTAAACTTTCTTTTGAGTTTAAATCTTCTATTGGATAATATTTTGTTATTTCTTCCGGAACATATTTATCGTTCATTTCTGTTCTTTGTATTAAACTATTTCCACCTGTTATTTGACCTAAATATCCAAGCCCTAGAAAAACACTAAACACAAAAATAATTATTCCCAATATTATCCAAATTACCTTCTTTTGTTTAGTCATAAGATTAAGCCCTCTCAATTTATTGATTGTTAAATACAAATTTATATGTTTCTCTGTATTCACATTATACCATTTTCCACTACCCGCTACAATATTTCAAAATCTTAAGACTACTTTTTTCTGCTTTTGAAAAGCTACTTTACCGTCCATAATTTGTAAAGGGTGCCAAAGCATTGCTTACGCAACAAGCCCTTGACAAACCACAGCCTGATAAGTTTAGAGTAATCAAGCAGAAATGAAATAGTCTGCTGTTTCAAGGCAACGAAAAAGAGATACCAGCACATTTATGCAGTATTTCTAACTTAATCACACTATTCTTTTATTCGCAAGCAGGAAAACACAGGTTATTTCTTAATATCCTTTTGTTTGGGAAACTCCGGTTTCCCACTTTGAAACTGCTCTGTTTGTTATGCCTAATCTTTCAGCAATCTGTCGCTGTGTCATATTTAATTCTTTACGACAATCAGCTATAAACCTACCAATTTGAATTTGATTCATTCTTGTCACCTCTTAATCCAAAATATCATACAGAAGATATTAATTCTATATACAACTAGTTGACTATACAGTAATCAACCTATGGTTGATTAAACTACTTATAACTTATCCTTTTTGTTAAATAAGAATTTAGCTATTTCTGGTACTCTTTTATTTTATCAAAATAGATATCTAAAAGTTCTTTAGAATAAGTCTTTTCTTCTGTTGAATTTCTGACTTCTTTCCAAAGAATAGATGCTACTTTTAATTTATTAGAAAAGTTTACACTGTTTTCATCTGCACAAAAATCCTTTAAAAATTGGTTCCATTGGCAAACTGTATTATCATATTGTGTATAGTTTAATTCGCCATAATAAGTTTTCAGCATATCTTGTATTGTAAATGCTATGTTTTTTTCTCTTTTCACTTTTCTCCATGCTGCAGCCATATTTGCGGTAAATTTAAAAGGTGTAATGCCTGTTAAAGTCGAAAAATACTCTCTAAATTTAGCATTAAAAGAAAATCCACATTCAAGTAATGGTGTATCCAAAGTTACAACATCTACTTGAGCATACTTAGTTTGTTTTGACGACTTTTTTATCAGATTACCTTTAAAATACTGCTCAATAATGTAAATAAGTTCTTGCTTTGTACCTCTATACTCCAATCCTATTGATTTACATATTTGTGAGAGTTCTTCACGATACCAATAGTATTTACTGAACTCCTCAAATGAAATAATATTTATAAAATCAGGTCTATTTTCTACCATTCTTCCACCTTCACAAATCCAAATTTATTTTTTATAAAATCTATTATGACAGTCTATAAACCTAAATACAAGATTTAAAAAATAGCGTTCTTATTTGAACACCTAAAATCATATAAACTAAAAATTAGCTCTCAACTTTTTTGAATATAACCGTTTTAGTGTTTTAAAATTATTTTTTATTGCAAGTAATAATATATAACGTTCCTTTTCTTATCTCAATTGATTTTATGTTTTCAACATTTTCTGGGAACAGTTTAATAGGTGGAACTATTTTTTCTCTATTTTTGAATGGCTTTCCAAAATAAGGCAGTTTCTCATATTTTTGCGCAACCTTCTCTGTTTCATCACAAATCATGATTTTAGCACCTTTTTTTGCAACCCTAACCATTTCATAAATTGCTTTTTGTTTATCATTAAATAAGTTAATACCACCAATATGATAAACAACATCAAATGAATTATCCTTAAATGGCAAACTCTCAGCATTTGCATAACATAATGTAATCGGTAGCTTATATTTATTTTTATTTTTTACACTTTGAAGAAGTTGCCCCATAGATATATCTATTCCGTAATAATCTGCATTTCTTGTTAGATATTTTACATTAGCTGCTGTCCCAATAGATACTTCTAATACCGTTGTATTTTCTTTAATATCAAGATAGTTTAAGTAATCCATTCGTGCTTTTTCTTCTCCACCAAAAAAACTGTACCATATCTTTTGACCTATCTCATAGAATGGCGCAAAACTATTATAAAAATCCGTGCTCTTTTTATTTGAACCTTCTATTTCCTCTTTTTGAATAAATCGAATAATTCCGTTTTCATCTTCAACAAATCGTTCCCCAGTTCTATTGTCTATTAAACAATTTTCATCGACTTCTAATTCATTAAGATTATTTGGATTTTTCCATATCTTCTTTTTCATTTTTACATCCTCTGTGTATTTATAACGAAATACTTAACACTAAATTCATATTAGTTCTTTCAATTAAAACTATTATGACACCTTATAAACAAGAATACAAGATTTTAAAAACAGTGTTCCTATTTGAACACTAGACTATATTTATATTTAATGTGAATGATTATCTCTTATTCTTTTATAGATTTCAAACTGTCTGTTTATTTCATCTTCTAAATTTAACATCATACCTTTTGCTTCTAATATACGTCCTATTGCTTGCTCAGGGCTAAGTATATGATATGGTAAAAATAATCCTCTCAACGCTTTCGGCTTTACAATTTTATAGACTCTAATTGATGATAATTCATACATATATGAAAAACATCTATATAAATACCCTATCCAATACATTTCATTTTTTGTATATTTTACTGATCCATAATTTGATTCTTTATATTCTTCTTCAACTTGTTTAATTATATCTTTTGGTTGTAAATTTATTTGCAAAATACTTTCATTATCTATTGTTTTTACCACTTTACTATTCATAAATCTTCGCATGAATATTTCAGAACTCGTTGATGTTAGATCCATTTAACAGAATATCATCAATATAATTACCTTTTCCCCTATATTATATTCTCGCTAATTCTACTTTATCATTACCAAGTTTAGAATCAGAAATTCTAATCTCTTTATAGTAGTTCATTATCATATATCACAATACTTAAACAAGTTCAATATAAACTTATTTATATCATAGTACTTAAATAAGTTATATGTATTAAAATAACTTAAAGTAATATTGACAACTAAAAATTCCATGTAATCTTTCACCTTTATAACATCAAACTATGAACTGGCATGAGATATAAAGAATCATTTTGAGTGATACGTATATACACTCAATTAGCTTTATAAAAAGCAAAGAGTTTTCAATTCAAAGAATATTATCTCCTATCCGATCATTATATCATTCAGTTAAACACATCTTCATCTATGACTATCAAATAAAGGAAAAGTAATGCTGAAATGGTGTTTATAATTGAATACCTGAAAGCAAGCAAACTGGAATTTGTTATTTAACAAACTTATTTGCCAATTTATATACTTGATTGATTTCTTTGCTTTCCAACTTCCAACTATCCAGTTCGGTTTTAATCAGCTCTGGATATTTTTTGCTTATATCCCTTAAAGCGTTACCTACCGACTTTCTTACATATTCGCTGGAGTCCTCTCGCAAATCAGCTAATCGTTCAATCGCTTCCATAGGGTTTTCCTTGAAATAAGGTCTGCTTGTCCAAATTCTTAAACCTTCTGTAACTGCCCGTCGAGTATTAGGGTTGCTGTTTTTCAACCATTCATCAATTATTGGAATAGCATTTTCGTATCCTTTTTTCTTACAGAACTCATCAAATGATTTTGCTAATATTTCTTGAACTCTCCAATTATCATCATTAGAAACTGTATCTCTCATGAAAACTAAAATATTTTCGTCTTCTGATAGATATCCAAAAAGAAATACAGCATACACTCTTACTTGATATACCATAGATTTATATGCTAAAAATGCCAACTTTTTAATAAATTCATTATCATGAGATTTATAATCACTTAAGGCTCTGCTTTCTTCCACTTTAAAACCATTTTCTATCAAAGAAAATTCTTGCTCTAAACCAACAATATATTCATTCATATAAATCCACCTCTACACAAATTCTAATTTACCAAGTATATTGTCTTATTATACGTATTGCTTTTTGCCTATCTTTAAAAATTAAATTTTGCATACTATCGTCATATATTTTCTCATATTTTTCTAATGCCTCAAGAATAACATCTATAAGTTCTGGTTTATATTTTGCTATAATAACCACATCTTTAATACATTGTCTTGCTGTGATTGGTTTTTCATCTTCAATATGTTTAAGCCATTGATTAATAATATTATTAACTTTATTATCAGTATCCCATTTTGCATTATAAGCAATTAATCGTAATCCTCTTGTACGAATATATGAATTTGTATGATCATCCATCATATCAACAAACTTATCAAAGTATGGATATAAGTCATTACATTTTTCACTTATATTCAACAGTTCTTTCCATATTTTATATGCTTGTTTATTATCTGCGCAAACAAGCATTTCAACTTGTGTATCAAAATTCACTTCTATCATCTCCTTGACCTTACAAATTCTAATTTTCTTTCATTAAGTTTATTATGTCATCTTCTAAACTAGAATGCAAGATTTAAAAAAGGTGTTGATATTTGAACACCAGACTATCTAATTATTAGGTATGTACCAAAGAAGTGGTTTTCCACTATGGATATTAAAAAGTTTAGCTGTCCTTCCTGTGGTTCTTCTTCTACACATATTAAAGATTATAAAACTAAATCTATTACCCATTCTGCGCTGAACAGCCGTTCTTTCTGATCCGCTATCGTGCCCGACGCTTTGTGTGCGCTATATGTGGCAGAACTTTTTTGAATCATATCCCTTCTTGCCTTCTGGGCATACTATAAGCAGCCTTTAAAAAAGAAGTAATTTGTTCGTTTCCGAACCTTATTACTTCTTTTTTGAAACCCCACGTTAACCTAAATCCAAAAAAAAGCCATTAAATAAAGGCTTTCTCTCGTTTCAGTAGTTTTCTTTTGCTCTCTTAAGAGACAATAATAACTATCTCTTAGTTAATTGACTATGCCATAGTTAAAGGTGTTTTTGCGCTTTTGCGACCAATCCGTAACCAACCAATTAACTTTTTCCAACTTCTTGTAACTCTTTATATATACATTTTATCACATTCATTAACTCTTCCAGTAATGCTATATGAAGTGAAAATATATCCTAACAGAATAACATCAAAATGAAATATTCTATAACATCTAATTTCATAATTCCATTTTCATCCTATTAGATAAATCAATTTTCATTTTTTTTATAGCATCTATAGATTCTATGTAAACGCCCGTTTCACGTCTAAATCCTTTTTTAGGATTTGCACCAAAAGAAAGCCAATTAAAACTAGTAATAACCATAAAATCATTGTCTTTAATTAAAACTTTTTCATGAGTATTATTAAGCGCAATAAGATTTAAATTCCCTTTAGTTTTTCTTTTTGATAAGTCTTGTAACTTTATCAGCAAATCTCTGTTAGAATCTAGTTCTTCACTTATCCCATAACCAATATATATATTTACTCCGCGATATAATGCATTTTTTATAAAAACAAATAAATTATCTGATAATCCTCCTCTCTTTATCCAAGGAGAAACAATTATAAGTTGTGTTTTTGCTGTTTTTATTGCATTAATCAAAATATCTCTATGCTCATAAGTAGATAAAATTCGCAATTCCTGTCTCTTTTCGCTTTCTCTCTTCTGAATTTCACTTTTTAATTCTATGATTTGAATTGTAGATTCTTCGTCTTTTAGTTCATCAGCATGAGTACTTAATTCTTCAAGTTGTGTTTTTAGCTGATTTATTTCTTTATCAGCTTTTATTATGTCCTGTGTATTTTTTCTAGCTTCCAAAAGAAGTTTATTAGAGATACTATCAGATAATATAATATCATCATCTTTGTCTAACGATGTTTTTTTATCAAATTCAAAAATTTGAATATTATCAGCAAACATTTTCAGAAGAATTTCTTCATAATCTTGTTTTCTTGTAGTGCGTTCATAAACCCTTAAATCTAATTCTTCCTTTTTATTCATAAATACTAATATATTAACCTTATTATATTCAATATAGCTTTTTTTTATTTTGGTTATTTCAAGCAAACTTCCATTTAGTCTATTCGATTTATCAGACATTCTTTTTTTATAATTATTTATTGCATTCTTCACAGAACTAACATTTAGATCCTTCAATGCTGGTTTTTCTATAATTGGAATGATAGGTGTAAAATCATTAGCTTTCACATCCTTATTGCTGAACTTTTTTAAATTATCAAGATATATTTCACCTGTTAATCCATTCATGTAAACGATTTGATCTATTTCCTCTGGAACTATCATTTTAGCATTATTCAATGCATCATAACCTGTACTGGTTAGTCTTACTTTCAGATGTGAAATATCAACGCTTAACAAATTATTCTTTTGCAGTTCTGCAATTGTTTGGTGCATAGTCATCATATTAATCCCTAAAAGTTCACTTATTCGCTTAATTTCAGAAATACTTTCATTAACCAATTTCAATATAAACTCTTGTAAAATAGATAAGGACTTTTCTTTTTCTATAATTAAAGATAAATCCATTTTATGTTGAGGTATTGCCGCTTCATAATATTTTACTAAAACTGAATTAGGAATAGAATTAGCATATTTTTTTGCTAAATCTTCTATTAACATTATTTTTACACCTCCTTCAATGAGCAATCTGTGCTATTTTCAAGTATATAATCTATTATTTCTATAAATGGATTTTCTTCATTGTCAATAGTAATTTTTTTACTTGCAGAAATATGATTTCCTACTACAATCAGTAATTCTTTTGCTCTTGAAAACGCTACATTCAACCTACGTACATCTTTTAAAAACCCTAACTTTCCTTCATCATTACTCCTAACTATACTATAGAACACAATATCTGATTCTCTACCTTGAAATGCGTCTACTGTATTTACTTCTATTTTTAAATTAGTAAATTTCTGATGATTTTGTGTGTAGATTCGCCTCCTAATTAAATCTTTTTGAGCATGATAACCAGCTATAATAGCGACCTCTTTTTTCAAATTCAATACAGTTAACTCTTTATTGATTTTTTCTAATTCTTCAAATATAACATCAACTTCACAACTATTCATAAAGGTTGTCCCAATTTGTTCCTCTTTATTATTTTTGCGTTTACATGTTGTTAGCCAAACTATAGCATTATTGTTATATATCCTTAAAGGAATACATTTAGACTTCTTTGTTGTTTCAGAAATTAATGTAGTTTCTTTATAAAAAATCCTACTAATTAAATTACCAATTGTTGGATGCATTCTATATTGTTGAGTCAAAACATCTTTGCATTTATTATTAATTGAATCTTCCAAATATTCAAATAAACTCATCTCCAAGTCCTCACGTTTTATGCTTATCTCACTTTCAGTTTTTAAAAGTGTTTCATCTACAACTGGTGGCAATTGCTTATGATCACCAACAAGAATTATTTTTTTCCCAAGGCACATAGGGACAAGGATTTCAGTAGGGGTTGCTTTACCAGCTTCATCAATAATAACCCAATCAAAAACTAATCCTGACCTATTACCTAAGCTTGCAATCCCTAAACATGTAGCACCAACGATATTTGCATCTAACAAGCTCTCCTGTAATAAACCATCACCTTGCTTAACTCGTTTTTTCCAATCTTTACAAATTAATTCTATTTTTGCAAATTTATCATAGTCTTCCTTATTTTCAGCAAGTTTGGTTTCGATATCTTTTTTGCATTCTTCATAACTCTCTGATTCAGAAAGACCTAATAATTTTTCCCATTCTAATATATCCTTTTTTTTCTCATTCATTTCATTACTTAACAACATGATTTCTTTATTAATTTCAGCCAAAGAATTAGAGATTTCGTAAGAATCTTCAATGATGATATTTAACTTATCATCAATAAATGTCAAATCAAGCAAAAATTTATCTAAAATATCACCAATATTAGACTCTTCCATACTATAATTATCTTTTACTAACAATAGTTTCATTTTATCCATAATTGAATTTACATTACTCCATTTTTCACTTATTACATCCATTTTTTCTTTTTTATCTTTTAGATGAGTAATTTCTTCAGTCATAAACTCTATTTCTTGTTTCAACTTTTCTATTTCTATTATAATTAAATTTTTCTCTTGTAGCGAGCTATCAAGATTAACTTGCTTTTTATAATTATCTAAAGCATTATCACATTTACTAATAACTTTTTCAGCCCAATCTTTACAGAAATTATCTAATGTAAAATCAATTACATTTTCAGAAAATTTTTCCTTATGACCTATCCTAATGAGTTGTATATCAGGCAACAATTCTTTTGTTTTGCTTAGTGAATGATCAACAGCTACATTAGATTGTGAAGCAATAAGTATTTTACTATTTTTATCTCTATCTAGTATCTGACATATTAATTCACTTATAAATGTAGTTTTACCAGTGCCAGGTGGACCTTGAAGTAAAAACATAGTATCTGCAGATAAAGCTTTTCCTAAACTTCTTAATTTAGATTCATCCATATAATTCGAATGACATTCAGTAAATGATATTATTTGATTTAAACTAGAGCTAGCACTTTGCGGATTAAAGATTATGTCACTAATTTTAGGATTTACATTATCTTTATAGTTAATAGATTTAAGTGCTTTTTCTTGCCGATTTAAGGATACTTCTACCATATTCTTATTAATTGATATTTCTCCATATGGCGAAATGTTATCTACATCCACGTCAGCATCCAAATCAATTGTCAGTATGCCATTGAAATAATCGCGCATATACCCTACATCGATTGCTTTTTTTGAATTACCTTTGGTAGACATTTGAAGCATATCATCTATACTAAATTTTATATCCTCCATTGGAAGACTGCTTTTTAATTCTACTTTTATTGAATCATCATCTTTATCAACGTCAAAAGATTTGTATGTAATACTAGATTTATCTTGTTCTAATTTTTTTCTTTGTAACCGTAAAATTGTTTGCCATTTCTTTATAATATTTTGTTTTTGAGTATCCCACTCTTTTTTTTCTTTTGTAATCTCCTCAAACTTTAGCAATTCATTTATTATTTTAAAAGAACTAATTTCATATGTGTATCGAATATTATTACTGTAAGTTTTAACTTCTATAGTATATGGTAATTCATACGCATTTTCCTTTAATGATGCTAAATCAGCATTATTTAATGTTTGTAAAGTAACTACTATAAATCTGTCTTGTTGCATTTTATTTATTTTACAAATGTATAAATACTCTTTCCCAATCAATTTAAATTCATCTTTAGCACCCTGCTTTGACGTTAAATAAGCTTTACCATTTAAGTCTTTTTGCACATAGATTTTTGCATTATTAATATCATCTTTCTCAATTTTATCTCTTATAAATAACTGTCTAGTCACTTCCTTAGTTATTGGTAGAACTATATATTTTTTTTGGTTCAACTTTTTTTTATAAAGTCTTATATCATTTAAAACTTCAGAAATTGAATCATACCTTAATGACTCTTCAGGTTTTAACATTTTTGATAATATTTCATTAACACTCAATGGTAAATCACTTGAGCAAATATTCCTGCTTTCATCTATTCTTTCATTTTTAAAAATTTCATAAAATACTAAGCCTAATGAATATATATCACTTTTTTTAGTGATATCTTTACCTTCTTTTTGCTCTGGTGAACAATAACGTGGAGTTTTAAAAGATATAACCGTACAATCATTATAAAATGTTTCTATGAACTTACTTATTCCAAAATCAATTATTTTTATATTGCCATTTGAATCAAGCATTATATTAGACGGTTTTATATCCCTATGAATAATGTTCTTCTTATGAAGGTGTTCTAATCCAGAGGCCATTTGTTCGCATAATTCTAACTTTCTATACTCACTTTCAATTATTATTTTATCAAACCCTTCACTCAAATTTTCCCCGTCAACGTACTCTAAAACTATATAGAATTTATCTAAAACACTATCTATTCCACAGTCTATATACTTTACAATATTTTCATGATCTACCCTTTGTAGTGTTTCTACTTCACGATAAAAAATAGTTTTCTCTAAATTCTTTGTCTCCTCACTATCAGAGAATTTTTTAAATAATTTTATTGCACAAGCCTGATTCGTCTTTACATCATTACATAAATAAACATCTGACATATTACCTTCAGCTGAAAGCTGTTTTATAATACTGTATCTATTATCTATAAAGCAATTATTCATTATCATCACACCAATCTTTTTATTTACATTATACAACTTTTAAACTAAAAAATGCTTGTTTTGTATAAATATTAAACTTTTGAAATTTTTTAATTTACTCTTTTAAGAAATAACTTATTTGTTTCCACTATTTATATTTTCCAAACTACATTTTCATTCTGATTTCATTTATCAATTCATCTATCATGGTACATGGAATCATTTCAGAAGGAATTAATAAACCATTTTCGATACACTGTTTCCTTTTTTGCTGAGCTATCCGAATCGCACTTTCTTCATTTCCGACTTCACATAGTTTTTTATATAAGTCCTTTTCCGCTTTATCATACTTTTGACCCGTTCTTTTTTCATATTCAGTTGCAAATCTATTACAGCAGCTAACAGAATCTTGAATATAAGGCATGTTACCAAAATAAGCATACAACCATATTTCAAGACACGGATTTGACCAACCTGCATGAATTCCATTTTGTTCAGCATTCTTTATGATACCATCAAAATCTTTTACCTGATCACGATCAAAGACAACCCAGGGCTCACAATATTGTGGATACAAAGATGAACCTTCTTTACATGTTTTCACTAAATCTACTGTTCTTGATTTAGAAACTTTTATCACAAGCTTTCCTTTTAATTCTTCTGGTATGGAATTTCTTAATCCTTCCAAGTAATTTTTTTCTGTTTGATCAGTATCCGTTACAATGTAATAGTAGCCTAATTCTGGCACTCTTCTTTTTCTAGATTGTTCTCTCGATTTTCTTTTTCCTGATCTGTCTTCCCTGCCCATATATTATTCATCCTCTATCATTGGTTTCAATTCTGGAATTGCCCCATACTTACCTAATAGATAATTTTTTTCGTAATTCTCATCTTTTCTTATTTTTTGACCATCTTCATCTACAAAATCGGCTAATGAATATAGTGATGAAACACCGTCACTATCTTTTTCTGTAAACCAAACTTCATCTCTTCTTAACAAATTATTTGATAAAGTCCATGAATCATGAGTAGTAAATATTATTTGAGCATGGTTTTTATTAATGGAAGGATCAAGAAAATTAATTAGAAAGTTTCTTACAAGCAGTGGATGCAATCTAGAATTCAATTCATCGACAAATAATACACCACCTGTTTCCATGACTTCTTGTAGAGAAGGATATAAGGCAAACATTTTTAATGTTCCTGCCGATTCCTCGTGCAAAGGTAGAATAACAGTTTCATCAGAATTGATCAATTTGTGTACTGTATTGATTTTCAAATGTTCATTGTCGTCTTCATCATCTTTTAACTTTTCAACCTTAAAACCAATAATAGAATTATCAAAAGATGAAAAGTAATCTACGACTTTTTTTCTAACGTTCTCATCATCTGAAAAACCTTCTGGTGCATATCTAGAAAGGAATAAATTTTCAAATGGATCACCAAAATCAGCCATTTCATGCTTTAAAAACCAGTCACGGATATATTTAAGTTTCTCAACTTTTAGTTTAGCACCTAAAGATACAATAAGTGTTTCATTCTGTAATGCTGTTTTTATATTATCATGAGTTTTCTTAGGTAAGCCATTTAAATTCAATTCATTACTTTCTCTATTTCTATAAAATATAGATTTAAATTTTCCTCTTGCACTTTTCGCACAAACATTAAGCCACTCTTCACAAACTCCCTTTTTATCTACACTAAATCCATAATTATATTGTTTATACTTCTCTTTTTCATTACCAATGAAATAAACCTCAAATGTTGATGGAGCATCTATGCTTGTGCTATCAAATAAGAATGGTGTTGGTTGCATAAATTCACTTTTACTTTTTTTCTCATCAGCATCCCCACCAAATGCAAATGAACGTAAAACATAATATACCATATAGGAAAACGCCTGCTGTATATTAGATTTTCCACTTGCATTAGCCCCAAATATTGCCGCAACTGGAAGTATCTTCTCGTTTCCCAATTCTATAACTCTATCATTAAACTCACTTATCTTAGTTGCTGATAAATCTAAAGTTGCATCATCTCGAAATGATTTGAAATTTTTAAAATTAAATTGTATTAACATAATAATAGCCTCCTATTTATATTATAGGCCTATAATCAAATAACACAACATTAAAATGAGAAAATATCTCATTTTAATGTTGTGTTATAGCAAAAGATGAATATTTATATAATATTAATTCATTTTTAGCCTATTAACTGCCTCAAGGAATATTTTCACCTCGAAGAGTATATACGCGCTTTCTATTACCAACATTGTTTCTGTGCCTAACAATCATCTTAATAAGCATTGTATTAATAAAACTTGTCATCACCAACCTATCAAATACTACGAATCCTTTTAACTTCCAAACACAAAAAAACCCTTTAAATAAAGGGTTTCAAGTACACGATAGTTCGTGGTAATTGATAAGATATAAGATTCTTATCGTTTTGTTGCTCATAAGTCCTTATTCTATAAGGCTTTAGAGAGATTTTCCACCAACCGTCTACCAATCCAGTGCTTTTTTGGACATCTCATAACACACGCAGACCTTTTTTATTAGTATGATTATTAATATAAATGGCTTGCTAACAGAATGATTTTGTAATATCCATAACCATTTTTATTGGCATGATTGCGGATTTAAGTGGCTTTTAAATATAATGATTTAATTGAATCCATAACCATTTGCCAATTATAATCTTGAGCATAATCAAATTTATTCTGATAATTCATCCATAGCACTTTCATCCCTTCGTCTTTTTCAATACGTTCTAGAATTGATAATCCATTTTGAATGATTTCTATTGATTTTCTTTTCTTTGCTGTAGCAACTAAAGCCAGTTTTAATTTACCCAAAGATATTTCATTTTCTTTTTCAATGCTTAAAACAGCAACATCGTAAAAATCTCTTATTCTCGTATTCACAACATCCCTTGTTATGATTGTTTCAAGTTTTTCTGCTAAAACAGTTTCAATGTTATAGGCTAAAATATGAATACTTCTATCTTCAAACATAAGTTTATAAGTATAATTAATTTCTTTTGGAGTGATGATATCACCAGTTGATATATCGATTTTTAAAGGAATTCTTGTATTCTGTAATTTACATTCTAATTTTGCTCTTATCCCAGGATATTCATGTTCATCCATAATATCATCAATATCCTTTAACTCAAATATCATTAAGTCATCTAAATTTATTGATATGATTTCTTCAATCATCTTAATGACATCTTTTTTACTTAGATTATAATTTTTTATTGTTGTATCTATATCCATGGTTGTTCTATTATCCAGACCAACAAAATGTGCAACCAACATCCCACCTTTCAAAATAAAGTTATCCCTATATTTTGATAATGAAACTCTTTCTAAGAATCTTTCCATAGCATAATTTCTAATAAGCGTGTTTGCTTTATTACTATTACCATTTGATTTATTCTTGACTAATGCTTTCAACTGAACTGCTGTCTTTATCATAATAATCCCTCCAAATACGCTCTAATTTTATTATCTACTTTAAATATTTCTGCATATTGCATAAGTTTAGAAATGTTCTTATATTTTTTTAAATATTCCTTAACTGCGACTTGTTTATCTTGGGGGTCAATATGAATCCTAAAAATATCGCAAATTGTTCTTTCTGGATCATAGCAACGAACAATATGGCCACTAGGAGTTGTGACTTCCATAATCCCAATTTGATATCTTTCACTAGTAGAAGAATATGCTTTTATTCCTTGTTTTGTCAAATGATCAACTTTATAACCATATGGCAAGGTTACTGAATATTGCAAGGGTTCTCTATCTGTCATATCTAACAAATAACAAGCTGTTTCGTGAGAAAAAATAGCCTTAGAGTACTTATATGATAAAACATAGAAATCATCAATCCATAAATCTGGTGTAATATATAGTCCCTTGGCAATTCTTTCATAATTATTGTTTTTTAAAAATTCTAAGCAGTATTGCTTAGAGATACCTTGATCAATGATATCTTTTACTTTAATGATCCCTTCATTATGATTTGAATATCTTTCTATGATTTCTTTTTTATTCATTTTATCGCCTTACTTTCATACTACATATTATAATAGAATATAGTATGAAAGTCAAATAGTATGTTATTGTTAGCAAGGAGATGTCCTTTATCTATTCTTGTTGAAAAGTGAATTTGTTAAAACAGTAACAAAAAAATACAGTTAAATTTCTATATATGCTTTTCATTAATTTTATTAAGCATAAGCACTGAAAGTTCTGATAATCTGCTGCTAGACTGATAGTTTCCATAAATCTCACTCCTTTAAGCTTTCTACACAATCATTCTATCGCACGGATAAAACAATGTCAGCGAGGGATTGAAATTTTACGCCAACTTTACGCCAAAAATTATGCCGGATTTTACGCCAAATTGTTGCTTATTTGCTGCTTTTTTTCCACCAACTGAACCACTTTTCGAAATTTTATAGTACTTCTTGTCACTTTTTATGAAAACCCACAAAATCACGGAACATGAAAAAAAGCCCTTAAATAAAGGCTTTTTCTCGTTTTTGTAATTTTCTTTTGCTCTCTTAAGAAACAATAACTATCTCTTAGAGAACTGTGGTGCACGACGTGCAGCCTTCAGACCGTACTAAAACACTCTTACGTCCGTTTTTCCTTGAGATTTCGGGCTTTTTGAGGAAGTTGCTCTCTCATTATCCTATTTTTTAATCGTAAAAACGGATAGCGCCTGACCAGCTTTATTCTGCAATCTGCTGGTGAAATGCGCCGTTCACCACGCTACAAAGTTCTTCGGGTTTATTATACTTCACCTTTGCATAAATGTCCATCGTTGTCTTGCTATTTTCATGTCCGGCAAGATATTGGACTGTCTTTGGATCAACGCCAGCATACAGAAGATTGGTAATATAGGTATGCCGAAGTTGGTGTGGGGTCACGTCGAAGTCGATGGTGTATATCAGTTTAGGATTGTTCTTTTGATGCCCTCCGAGGGTAGGGGTAACTGTGTACTTAATGCTTTGACCGTTGACATACTTATAATAGTTTCGGGGCTTGGCAGTCCGAACGGTCACATACTTCCAAACCCTCTGAAACTGCGAAGCAGATAATGGTTGTCCTTCGCTGTCTGCTATTACATATTCAGATATGGATTCTTCCTTAACTTCCCGCAGTCGGTCTACCAAACATTTTGGAATGGGAACGTCCCTGCGGGCTGCTTTGGTCTTTAATGTTGTAGAAACCACCGGCCTGTTATGCTCGGTTCGCCATGCCCTCCTGACAGAAATATACGGTGCAGGTGCATCCAAAAACACGCAATCCCATTGAAGCCCCAGAATTTCCTCCCGGCGCAGGCCGGAATACAGGGCAATCATGATAAACGTATATGGTGGTAACTCTTTGACAGTATCCAGAAGCACCTTCGTTTGTTCGTCCGTCAAGGCGTCCTTTTTCTTCGCTTGCTTTCCTCCTTTTGCTGAGATACCTTCACAGGGGTTATAGTCAAGTAGCTGGCTGCGCTCTGCCGAGTAAAAGACGCATTTCAGAAGCATATTCACCGTACTATACAATCCAGCCGATTTTGTAGTAAGCGGGATCAATGCCAGTCGAATATCATCCGCCGTCACATCTGACAGATACATAAAACCCAACGGCTCAACTATGTATTTGTTCATGTTAATCGTGTAGCTTCTTAAAGTAGCTGGAGAAACCTTTGCCGACTGCATCAACAGCCATTTCTCACAATATTCTGCAACAGTTGGGTGTTTCCTTTTGAAAATGATTTCCTCAATCTGCCGCCGAGTCTTTAGTTCTTTTTGATACAGTTCCTCACAGGTAGGCGCATACAAACTTACCTGCTTACCGTCCGCATCCAGAACTCGTGTCCTGTAATATTGTGTTCCGTTGAGAGTGATCGTTCCATACTGAGGGACGCACTCTTTTTTCTTTGCCATAATATCATTTCCTTTCCTTAGTTTATGTAGCTCATTGCTCATCTCCCTTTTATCAAAAGTTCTCATTCTTCTCAAAGGTGCGATTCCTGAAAACGCAAAGGGCGAGGAAAAATCCTCGCCCTTTGTACGCTTTCTATTTTATTGTGCTACACCACAGTCATCTGCATCCCATTGAGTAAATGCGCTGTTCAGAAGCTCTGCCAGTTGATCCGGCTTGTTATATTTTACCTTTGCATAAATGTCCATGGTAATCTTGCTGCTCTTGTGGCCTGCCAAATATTGAACTGTTTTCGGATCTACCGACGAATGAATCAGATTTGTGATGTAGGTATGCCGGAGCATATGGGGCGTAACCTTAAAATCCAGACTGTAAACCACATGGCTATTGTTTCGTGCTTTTTCCCCAAGTTCCGGGTAAAGCATATACTTTTCATATTTCCCGTTTACAGGCTTGCGAGCGATTCTTGGTTTTGCAGTTCGAGTCACAATGTACTTCCAAAACTGCTTGAATTGTGTATAGGACAACGGCTCTCCATCCCGATTGGCAACCACATAGTCTGAGGTGGATTTTTTCTTTGCCTCTTTCAAACATTCAGCCAAACGATCCGGGAGAGGGATATTTCTCTCCGCAGCCTTTGTCTTTAGATCAGTAAGAATAATCGGCCTGTTATGTTCTGTATGCCATGCCCGCCGCACCGTCAAATATGGAGCGTCCGTATCCAAATACACCGAATCCCATTGCAGCGCCAGAATTTCCTCACGCCGCAACCCCGCATATAGGCCAAGCAAAAACATAGGGCGGCAACCCGCGAATGGCATCCAAAAGCCGTTCTACCTGTTCATCTGTCAATGCCTGCCGTTCCTCTTGCGGAACACCGCCGCCTTTTGCTTTAAGGTAAATGGTAGGGTTCATATCAATGACATGGCTTTCTTTTGCAGCCCGAAAGATAGATTTATAGAGAATCACCACAGACTTGTAAACCGATGCAGATTTCTTGGAAACAGGAACAAGGGCAAGCTGAATATCATCCAGCGTTACCTCAGCCATTCTCTTTTCTCCCAGTTCCCCAATAATGTGCCGCCGCACTTTGGATGTATAATCCGTCAGGGTCGTGGCACGCACATGGACAGACTGCATCAGCAGCCACTTTTCGCAATACTCGGCAACCGTAGGAGATTTACGTCGAAACGTCGCGCTGTCGATCTGCTCAAGAGCTGCCATTTCCTTTTCGTAAACTTCCTCGCGGGTCTTTCCATAAAGAATAATGCGCTTGCCGTCTGCGTCCTCAACGTCTGTTTTGTAATACTCATAGCCGTTTACCTGAACCTTACTGTATCTGGGAATTCGTTTTCTTTTTTCAGCCATTTTCTCCACCTCCGAAAAATAGTACCAGTACTGTATTTTCGTTTTATCAGAACTGCTCTATTTCCTCAAAGGTGCGATTTACTTCCTCGCACATTACGATAGGTTTCCTTCTTTTCTATCGGCTTCGCCCGATGAGTGCATTTTGCGATATATTCCTGGAGTCCGGCAGCGGTAAAGTAGACACAGCCATTCGGTACATATTGAATATAGGAAATCAGGCCGCTGTTCCGTGCTTCATCCAAAGTGGCAAGGCTGATCCCTAAAAGTTTAGCCGCCTCCTTACGGGTAATCAGTTTTTCCATATTCAATCGTCACCTCCTCGCTGGCTTCTTGACTACCTCGTAGTCATAACCAATATTCTGTCCGCAGTAGGTACAGATGTCCCGTTGCTCCTGCTTCGGATTGACACGCCGCAAATAATAAGAGCCTGTGCCGTAAAAATTGTTGGCACAGGCTGGGCAAAGGCACATGATTAAGTTCTTTGGGACTTCTTCGATCAGCCCCACGCTGATTGCAAGGGCTCGGTTGACCCGCCGGATGTGATGTTCATCCAGCCTGCCGATGTAGTTCCCCAGACGCCGCTTGTCAATGGTGCGAAGCTGCTCCAGAAGGACAAGAGAAGGAAGCTCCAGACCGTTTTCCGCTTTGAGCAGATAGTGGGTGGGCAGCTTGGCTTTTGCGTCCACCTTGCTGGAGATTGCTGCCACAATGACGGTGGTGCTGTATTTGTTTCCGGTATTGTTCTGGATAATCAGTACCGGGCGATAACCTTCCTGCTCAGAGCCGACCCCCCGGCCTAAATCGGCATAGTACATATCGCCGCGCAAGTATGTTCTATTCATGTTGTATGACCTCCCTTTGAAATTTAGGCGGTCTTTGCCGCCTATGTAGAGGCCGGACAACAGGGCAGACGGAAGGCC
>ENA-ORTD01001108-ORTD01001108.1-human-gut-metagenome-genome-assembly--contig:-NODE-1108-length-20639-cov-3.275602_pt1 | contig 20639 bp, 12 predicted proteins | sample MGYA00241907_ERZ509178 | MGnify/ENA primary metagenome ERZ509178 (study PRJEB26280, sample SAMEA2338793) | human gut metagenome | biome: human gut; feature: human-associated habitat; material: faeces...
GGCGGGCTTTCCGACCCTGCGCAGATGGAGGGGATTATCGCCTCCGGTCAGGCTGATATTGTTTATACGGCAAGAGCCCTTCTTGCAGATCCCTTTCTGCCCCGGAAGGTATGCGAAAACCGGGAAACTGAGATCGTGAAATGTCTGCGGTGCTTTACCTGTATGGCCGAGCGGGCAGTCACCTCCACCAGAAGGTGTACGGTCAATCCCCTGATTGGAAGGGAAATGGACGGTGTTGAAGTGCTGCCTGCGCCGGAGCGGAAAAAAGTGCTTGTGGCGGGAGGAGGGCCCGGCGGGTTATACGCGGCCTATACCGCGGCAAGAAGAGGGCATCGGGTAATCCTCTGTGAAAAGGAGGGGGAGTTGGGCGGTATCCTGAAAAGTGAACAGGCAATTCCTTTTAAGCATGAGATGTATGAGCTGGCGGGCACCTACGCGGCTCTGGCAATAAATGCGGGTGTGGAAATCCGTCTGAATACGGAGGCAACCGCCGAATATGTGGAACGAGAAGGCGCCGATGCACTGATTATAGCGGTGGGAAGCGAACCCTTCGTACCGCCCGTACCCGGACTGAAGGGGGACAACGTAATTCTGGTAAACAATTATTATCTGGAAAAAGAAAAGGTGACGGAGGATGTGGTGGTCTTCGGCGGCGGCCTGGCAGGCTGTGAATGTGCCGTCCATCTGGGACAGGAGGGCAGATATGTCCATCTGGTGGAAATGCGTGATCAGCTTGCGCCTGACGCCAATGTGCGCCATCGGCCTCTTTTATTGGAGCAGATTCAAAAATATGTTACAGTACATACCGGCTGTAGGGGCCTGGAGGTGCGCCCGGACGGTATTCTGTGTGAGAAAGCAGACGGCACAAGGAAGCTGGTTCCCGGTACGACCGTGGTATGTGCCCTGGGGCAGCGCTCCCGGAGGAATATGGTGGATTCCCTGCGGGATGCAGCGCCTTATGTTGCGGTGATTGGAGACGCGGCAAAGGTTTCCAACATCACGAATGCAGTGTACTGGGGATACCATGCGGCGCTGGATATTTAAGCGGTAGCGGATAGTGAGCTGTTTTGCAATATTATAGCCGGAGGTTCTCCGATATTCGATTTTCGGACAACGGCTGATGAGTTCCGATTGTATTAATTTTTTGGGGGGTAAAAGTACAAAATAATAATAATTTTTAATTGAAGTAACAGTTCAGGACGCCGCATCGTCCTGAACTGTTACTTCAATTTTATTAAGGATAAAGGCGAAAACTAAGGTTTTGTAGTGTTAATAATAAAAAATAGAGTGTTCACAATATATATTTATTGAATGTTCACGTTTGAACAAGTATAATAGAGGTATTAAATGCAGTTAAACATATGAAATGGTTCGTAACTCGTCAAGAAGGAGAAGGTGGAAAATATGGCAGTAAGTTATAAGCGATTATGGAAATTATTGATTGATAAAGATTTGAAGAAAAAAGATTTAGTAAAAATGGCAAATATAAGTACCTATACAATCAATAAATTAAATCGGGGTGATAATGTGAATACAGATACTTTGGTGAAAATATGCATGGCATTGCATTGTACGTTTGATGATATTATGGAAGTTATCCCGGATGATCAAAAATAAAAAGGTGGAAAATTATGGAAAATATAATGAAACGGGGAATAGGAAATGACAAATAGTAAATATAGTGCCGGTCTGATGTCACAGTCCTTCTGGTTTCTTGAATTTAAGAAAGTGGTCAGACTCCGGCAGGAAGGACTGGCATACGAGGATATAAAAAAGAAGTGTGCCACGGAAAATCTTTTTGGAGCAGCCAAAGAATATCGTGCTTTAAGAATGATCGGGTATATTATTACCCGTGTGAAAGCGATGGATGATAGATTAGTGGAATTGTTTTGTTCCTCGGATTTAGCAACGCAGAAACTAATTAACCTTGTTACGATACTAAGAACGGATAGATTATTTTTTGAATTTGTGTATGAGGTATATAGAGAGAAAGTAATTTTAGGTACCTCCATCATGGAGGATACCGATGTCAATGTGTTCTTTACAAAAAAAGAGGCACAGAGTGATCTGATTGCCGGATGGAAAGACAGCACGAAGAAACACTTACGTTCCTGCTATCTGAACTTTATGACAGATGCTAATCTCTTGACTGTAATAGATAAAAAGAAAACCATTACTCCGCCGATTCTTGATATTGCTTTAGAGCGTTATCTTCAATCAGAAAATGAGGAAGTATTGGTAAAAGCTCTGACGGGGGTGAACTGATCAATGACTTTGGAAGAAAGATTGAATAAGGCGGAAGAGGCGATGAAGAAGCCTTCCTTCCGTCAGAACAAAGGGCTTGGCAATGAAGTAGGCTATTATGTATTTGATTACCCGGCTGAAGAGGAGTTATTTGTTCGTGAATGGATTGAGTATGTTCGGAAAAAGAATGAACGGTCTGCCGATGAATACAAGATAGTTGTATTTGATCTTTACGAGATTATTATTGGAATATTAAAGGATAAAGGCTATCTGGAGAAGTGCTTTGAGTTTGAAAAGAAAAAAGGATTTGATCGAATTATAAAGTCAGTTGGAAATATGCTTCGCATTACAGCGAAGGACAGTCTGATCGTAAAATACATTCAGGAGCATACCCCGGAGAAAGCGATTGTACTTCTTGCAGGCATCGGTAAGTGCTATCCGATTCTCCGTTCGCACACGGTATTGAACAATCTTCATCAGGTGATTGACGGTGTTCCGGTTGTGATGTTCTATCCGGGAAAGTATGATGGACAGGAACTGGTACTTTTTGGTGAAATCAAAGACGATAATTATTACAGAGCATTTAAACTCGTAGAATAATAGGAGAGAAGAGAAATGAACATAGGAGAAATGTTTGCAAAGCCCATTGACCGAGAAATGAAAGGTGTTATCAAGGTTGGACAGGATGATAATGCGAATATAAAACAGGAACTGGAAGAATATGTTGTAACCCGTGAATTGCAAAAGCACTTCCGTGATTTTTTTGATAGTTATAAACGTGGTATTACCGGAAACACAGATAAGATGGGTGTCTGGATTTCCGGTTTCTTTGGAAGTGGTAAATCCCACTTCCTGAAAATTTTGTCTTACCTGCTGGAGAATAAAACGGTAAATGGAAAGACTGCACTGGAATATTTTGAGGAAGATTCAAAAATCAAGGATCGTATGGTTTTGGCAGATATGAGACTGGCTGCGACGGTTCCGACCGATGTTGTCCTGTTTAACATTGATTCTAAAGGCGAGCAGAGCGGAAAACAGGATAAGGATGCGATTGTTTCTGTATTCCTGAAAGTATTTAATGAGATGCAGGGATTTTGCGGAGCAATTCCTTTCCTTGCTGATCTTGAAAGAAAACTTTCCGAAGAAGGACGTTATGAGGAATTCAAAGAGAAGTTTGAGGATTCATTCGGAACAGAATGGACAGAAGCCCGTTATGATTTTGACTTCATCCAAGATGATATTGTAGAAGTACTTTCTGATATGGACTTTATGAGTGAAGAAGCTGCCCGCAACTGGTGTGAGAGAGCGACGACGGAATACTCCATCAGTATTGAGCGATTTGCAGACCTTGTAAAGCGATACATAGACCGTAAAGGGAATAATCATCATGTGGTTTTCCTTGTGGATGAAATCGGACAATATATTGGCGATGATTCCAAACTGATGTTAAATCTTCAGACAGTAACTGAAGATTTGGGAACCGCCTGTCAGGGAAAAGCATGGATTATCGTTACCAGCCAGCAGGACATTGATTCCATTACAAAGACAAAGGGCAATGACTTCTCTAAGATTCAGGGACGTTTTGATACCAGACTTTCTCTGTCATCCGCAAACGTGGATGAAGTTATCCGTGAAAGAGTTTTGAAAAAAACAGAATCCGCCAATGAGACATTGTTCTTATTCTATGATGACAAAGAAACGATCATCAAGAATCTGATTCTGTTCAATGATGGTGTAGAGAAGAAATTATATGAGAACCGCCGCAATTTTGCTGAGGTCTATCCGTTTATTCCGTATCAGTTTAATCTGCTGGGAAGTGTGCTGACCTCTATACGAACTCATGGTGCATCCGGTAAGCATCTGGCAGAGGGAGAGCGTTCCATGCTGGCTCTGTTCAAGGAGTCCGCAGTCAGAGTTATGGAATACGATCCAGGAACGATTGTACCATTCCATATGTTCTACGATGCACTGGAACAGTTCCTTGACCACTCCCATAAAGGCGTGATTTCCCGTGCATTGGATAATGATTATCTGAACCCGAACCATACTGAGGAGTGCTTCGATGTCAATGTGCTGAAAACACTCTTTATGATTAAGTATGTAAAAGAGATTAAAGCGAATCTTGAAAATATCACAAGCCTCATGGTCAGCAATGTAAACGATGACCGTATTGAACTGTCGGGTAAAGTGGAAGATGCCCTGAAACGTTTGGTTCGCCAGACACTTGTTCAGAAAAATGGCGACCTGTATGTTTTTCTGACTGATGAGGAGCAGGAGATTAACATTGCCATCAAGAATCAGCCGGTAGATCCGGGCGAAATTACCGCAAAAGTATCAGAGCTGATTTTCGATGGACTGTTTGATGAAAAAAAATATCGCTACCCGGCATTTAGTGGCCGCTATGGCTTTGGATTTAATCAGCTTGTGGATGATAAGCCGTATAAAGCAGGACAGAGCCACGATATTACATTGAAAATCCTGACTCCGAATAGTGATGAAATTTCAGATGAAGTGACCATGAGAATGTTATCTGCTCAGAGCCGTTGTGTTCTGGTTGTTCTTCCGGATGACAGAACTTTCCTGGATGAAATCCAGTCCTCATTACAGATTGAGAAATTCATCCGCTTCGACGCAACGAATACAGTCACGAAGTATGAGCAGATCAAAGAAGCAAAAAAAGTAGAACTCCGTGAGAGAAGTGCAGCAGCTCGCCTGTTCTTAGAAGAAGCATTAAAGGCTGCGACAATTTATGTAAATGGTGACAGAGTACAGACGGCCTCCAAGGATGTGTCTGCCCGTATCAATGATGCCATTGGCAAACTGGTTGCTTCTGTTTACCATAAGCTGTCTTATATTGATACTGCCATGAGTGAGTCAGATATTAAGAAACTCTTTACCGGCAGCGATAAGCAGTTGACGCTGGAAGGAACGAATACGGTTCCGAACAGTCTGGCTCTGCATGATGTGAACGATTATATCAGTGTGAATACATCCCGCCACACCAAGACTTCTATGAAAACATTGTTAGACCGCTTTATGAAAGCTCCTTATGGATTTGTGGAAGCAGATGTGCAGTGGCTTGTGGCGAAGCTGTTTAAAGATGGTGACATTGCTTTTTATGTAAACAGTGAGTCTGTGTCCCTGCTCTCTAAGAGTTTGGATGAGATTGTTCGTTTCATTACCCGTAAAGAGTTCAATGAGCGACTAATGATGGAGAAGCGTGTCCGTGCCAGTGAAAAACAGAAAAAAGCAGTCCGTGAAGTCATGAAAGAGATGTTCGGTGTTGCTCCGTCCAGTGATGATGACGATGCTGTGATGAGCGGTTTCCTGAACTATGCAAATAATCTCAAGAATGAAATTGAGAAACTGGAAATCCATTATAAGAATCAGCCATTGTATCCAGGAAAGACATTGGTTCAGCAGGGTAAGAAACTTATGACAGATATACTTCAGATGAAGAATGCCAATGAGTTCTTTGCCGCAGTAGACAGAGATCGTGATGCTTTTCTTGATTTTGCCGAGGATTTTGAACCGGTCAGAAAGTTCTTCAATGGCGATCAGATAACGATTTTCGACAGAGCCATTCGTCTGATGGCAATTTATGATGACAGCCGTACCTTCATTGTTGATGAAGCGATTGAATCAACAGTGGCACAGATAAAGGCGATTATGAAGAAGCCTGCTCCTTACAGTGATATCTTCAAGCTACCGGGACTGTTAGATACTTATGTTTCCGCATACAGCACACTGCTTACGGAAATGGAAAAACCGATTCTTGCTGCTTTTGATGAAGCAAGAGCGAGAGTCCTTTCAGAATTGGAAGGAAAGTTCTGTGAAGATGCACTTCGTCAGAAGCTCATTGACCGCTTTAATGAGCTGTATGAGAAAGCAACCCATTGTAATAATGTGGCCACCTTGCAGAATATCAAGGTGGAAGCTGATGCTTTGAAAGTGCGAAGTCTGAATGAAATCGCTGCTGCAGAGAATAAGATTCTGGCAGAGAAAGCGGCAGAAGAAGCACGGAAACAGGATCAGGATAAAAAGGAACAGCCGGGAATGGTTGAAGACGAGAAAACTCCTTATGTTGGCCACGCCTCTTTACCAAAGGTGAAAAAGCAACGTACGGTCAGCATCAAGTCCATCAATACAGAAACCACTTGGCAGCTTGAAACAGTGGATGACGTAAAAAAATATGTCGCAGAGCTGGAGAAGAAGCTGATTGCTCAGTTAGAGGAAGATACCGTTCTTAATATTGAATTCTGACTGGAAGCAACTTAGCGACTGTCGAGCTGAAAGCGAAGACAGAGCTTGGTGCGAAGTCATTCTCGAACCTTAGCAAACCAGATGTGAGCTTAGTTGAGGGAAGATACGAAAGGAGTACCCAATGAATAAAACAGCCATTAAGAATTTTGCAGTCTGGGCGAGAAATAAACTGATTGCAGATATTACATACAAAGCCGGATTGATTGGAGTGAGCGATAAAGGCATCGCTCAGCCACTCCCGCAGTCCTCAAAAGACCTGCAATTCTTTGACATTGGTACAAAGGACTATGCACAGGTTGCAGGAAAAGAAGTTGATCAGAGAAAAGCTCTGGTAAAAGTAATTCAGGATAAAGAACACGACAGCGATTATGCCACAGCATTTAAGGCGGTTATCGAAGAAGTTGCCTACACATGGTTTAACCGTTTGATTGCCATTCGCTTCATGGAAGTCAATGACTATCTACCTTCCCGTGTACGGGTGCTTTCATCAGAGAATCAGGCAAAGAACGAGCCTGACTTCGTAACTACCCCGTTTGATACGGATATGGAATTTACATCTGACGAGCAGGATGCTATCATGCAGCTGAAAGATGAAAACAAGCTGGATGATTTATTCCGCATGCTCTTTATCAAGCAGTGCAATAAGTTCCATGAAATCTTACCGGAGCTATTTGAGAATACTAACGATTATACGGAGCTGCTTCTGAACATTTCCTTTACGGACAGCGATGGTATTGTTTATCACCTGGTTCATGATATTGACGAGGATGACTTTAACGTTGAAAAAGAAGGGCAAGTTGAAATCATCGGTTGGATGTATCAGTATTATATTTCCGAGAAACATGACCAAATTATCAATATTTATAAGGGAACTATCAAGAAGGAAGATATTCCGGCAGCTACTCAGTTGTTTACAACAGACTGGGTTGTTCGTTATATGGTGGATAATTCTCTGGGCAGATATTGGATTGAGAGAAATCCTGAAAGTAAGCTGGCAGAAAAACTGGAGTTCTTTGTTACGCCTAAAACTGGTGAAATTACCTATGTAGACGAAAAGATTGAACCAACAGAGTTGACGTTCTTTGACCCTTGCATGGGGAGTGGACACATTTTAGTTTATGCCTTTGATGTGTTGATGCAGATTTATGAGGAATGTGGATACTCTGACAGAGATGCAGCTTTGAATATTGTTCAGCATAATCTGTTTGGATTGGATATTGATAAACGAGCTTATCAGCTTGCTTATTTTGCTGTTATGATGAAAGTACGAAGCAATAACCGTCGTGCTTTAACGCAAGGGATTTTCAATAATCTTGCTGTTATTGAAGAAAGTAATTCCTTGAATGGATTTTATTGTGATGGAATGACCACTGACAAAGAGCAGAATAAAATTGGAGAATATCTGATTGAGGCATACAAAAATGCAAAAGAAATTGGTTCATTACAGACTGTGGAAAAATACGATTATAAAGCATTTGCAGAGTATCTTAGGAATGTGGAGAAGAAGGGACAGCTCAATATTTTTACTTCAGTGTGGATTATGCATACCCTTCCATTGATGAAGCATTTTACAAAACAGGCTTATATTATGTCTAAAAAGTATATGGTGGTTTGTACTAATCCACCTTATATGGGTAAGCTGGAAGGTCATTTAAAAGATTTTGTAATGGATAATTATAAGGGATATTCTGGTGACTTATTTAGTGTATTTATGTATAGAAATTTTGGGTTCTGTAAAAAAGATGGGTATTCTGCATTTATGACTCCTTTTGTTTGGATGTTCATTAAGACATATGAGGAATTGCGTAAATATATTCTCGATAGTCAGTCTATCACGACGCTTGTTCAGATGGAATACTCAGCGTTTGAAGAAGCAACGGTTCCAATTTGTTCGTTTGTCTTGAAGCATGGAAAAGAAAAAGGTGATGGGCTTTATTTCCGATTGTCTGATTTCAAGGGTGGTATGGAAGTTCAGAAACAAAAAGTGTTAGAAGCACTTGGAGACAAAAACTGTGGCTATTTCTACGAGAGTACACAGGATGACTTCTCAAAAATTCCAGGTTCGCCGATTGCATATTCTCTTAGTAAGAATGATTTTTTTGCATTTTCAGGAAAAACTCTATCGGAAATTATACAACCTAAAGTTGGTTTACAAACGGGTGATAATGATACTTTCTTGAGATTTTGGCATGAGGTAGTATTTGAGAAGATTGGATTTTCAATCTCAAATAATGAGGAAGCAACAAATTCTTCTTTTAAATGGTTTCCGTACAATAAGGGAGGAGCATATAGAAGATGGTACGGAAACAGAGAATATGTAGTAAATTGGCAAAATGGTGGTATTGCTGTACGAAATTGTAAGAATGAAAAAGGGCAATTTAAATCAAGGCCTCAGAATGTGGATTATTACTTTAGGCCTCAAGTGTCATGGAGTGATATTACAAGTGGAGATTTGTCTTTTAGATATTTTGAAAAAGGATTTTGTTTTGATGCATCTGCAAATTCTGCTTTTACGGATTATAAAACTGAAATGTTTTTGTTAGGATACCTTAACACTAAAATTGTAAATGGATGGTCAAAAATATTGAATCCAACTATTCATTTCAAAACGGGTGATTTTCAAAAATTACCCGGCAAATTTGAAAATGAAAACCAAGTAATAGAATATGCGGAAAAATGTGTTAAATTATGTCAAGAAGATTGGGATTCTTTTGAGTTGTCTTGGGATTTTGAAATACATCCTTTAATTCGTTATAATAATTTATCAGATGCTTATAACGAATGGAAAAATGAGTGTGAAGTCCGTTTTAAACAGCTTAAAATGAATGAAGAAGAGTTAAATCGTATTTTTATTGAGATTTATGGTTTACAGGATGAATTGTTACCGAAGGTTGACAATAAAGTTATATCGGTTCGTACAGCTGACTTGCAGCGTGATATTAAGAGCCTGCTTTCGTATGCTGTTGGCTGTATGTTTGGTCGTTATTCTCTGGATGTTAATGGTCTTGCCTATGCTGGTGGCGAATGGAATGGCAGCAAGTACAGTACATTTATTCCGGACAAGGATAACTGTATCCCAATTACGGATGAACCTTATTTTGAGGATGATATAGTCGGTCTGTTCTGTGCTTGGCTGAAAAAGGTTTATGGAGAAGATACTCTGGAAGAAAACCTTGACTTCATAGCAAAGGTACTTGAAAACAAGGGTAGTACCAGCCGTGAGATTATTCGCAATTACTTCCTGAATGACTTCATCAAAGATCATATCAAGACTTACCAGAAACGTCCGATTTACTGGCTCTTTGACAGCGGTAAACGGAACGGATTTAAGGCCCTTGTTTATATGCACCGTTGGGATGCAGATACTGTTGGTAATCTTCGTGTGGAATACCTGCATAAGACCCAGCGTATCTACGAGCGTGAAATTCAGCGTATGCAGGAGACTATGGATAACAGCCATGATTCTCGTGAAATTAACAAGGCAAGCAAGCGTAAGGAGAAGCTCCAGAAGCAGTTGAAGGAAACAAAGGATTACGATACAATGCTTGCTCATATTGCCCTCTCTCGCATCAATATTGACTTGGATGATGGGGTAAAGATCAACTACGAAAAAGTTCAGACCGGACGAGATGGTAAGAAAATGCAGATTCTGGCGAGGATATAAACAACGAAACTAGGAGGAACTTTATTGAAACGATATATTGGTACTTGGACTAAAGAAGGTGAAGCTTCTCCTGAAGTTGCTGAACTGATTATTGACGGAAACCATATTGAATTTTATCGTAGGGACTATGGAGAGATTTTCCCTTGTGCATTTGTAGGAAGTTATGGTGAACATAGTTATAAGGTGTTTACAAATGGAAAAAGTGCAGCAGGGGCAAATCGAACCTTGGATATGGTTACAAGCTATCGTACATTTTTTGTGCTTCAGCAAAACGGAGAATTCCCCCAAGGGATAGAAATTACAGGAATAAAAGATTGCTCTTTTATTATTCTGGAGTTGATTGATTGGCTTGGAATAGAGACTGTTGAATTTAGAGCTACAGAAAATCAAGAACTAATTGCTGCGGAGAGAAATCTTCCGCCACTCGTTCTACATAGTGCAAATCCTCGTGTGGAAATACGATTTGAATCAGAGAGATTAACAAACTATCACGATATAGATACTCGTACAATGTTTGTACTGAAAAATCAGCCTCGTATTTTTATTGAATACGAGGAAACGGTTGATGTAAATTGTATTCAAGATGATATAAGTGTAATTATGCAATTTTGGGGATTGATGATTGGTCATGTATCTAATGTAGATGATATTCGTTTGACTTTTGAAGGACGGACATATAAAAATTGGCTCTATATCAACAAGGATTTTTCGTATAATCTTTTCAATCAAAATAGTATGGATAAGGTTCATACATCTTTAAAAAAAATTGATGAGAAGGTTGAGGAATATTTTACAAACTGGTACAGCTTCTGCAATGATGAAAAGTTTGCATTTATTCGTCGTATGTACTTTTCAGCAAACGATAGAAAGACTATTTTTGCAGAAGATATATTAGTTCAGTATGTTAGAATACTTGAGGGGTATCATCTTCGAATATCGGGTGATGAAGATACTTCAGATGCTATTAAAGATGCATTCAAGCAAGTTGAAAAAGATATAAAAAAACTAATCTTTACTGACGAGGGAAAGCCGATATTTACTGAAGCATTGAAAAAAGTTGTGCCTGATTGGAAATTTAACTCTGGTCATGCAGCTACTGTTGCCCAATGGATTGCAAGTGGCTATCTTGGAAAAATTGGACTTGAGCAAAGAATAAAATCTTTGGATGATGAATTTTTTAGCATTGTGGCGAAGAATGCTAAAGATATATGCAAACTTTCACGAGAGAATCCGTTGCCTCCAGATATTGAAGATGAGAAAATTGCTACTCTTTTTTATAGAAATATTGTTGCAACAAGAAATTATTTTTCTCATTATAAACCTGATCGCAAAGGTGTGTTAGAATTTGGGCAGATGAATGACACAATAAATGTCCTTAAAGCACTTTTGATAATGATTTTCTTTTCTCATATGGGTATGGAAAAGGAAGTAATAAGAAAAATTATTATTTGGGATGCAGAGCTTGGCTTTCAAACTGGGTGTTTACGGAATGATGGCGAACGTCCAACAGATAAGCTCTTTGAAAGTTTAACAGAAATGTAGATACATACGATAATTAATAAACAGAAAATACAGTTTGGAAACGAATCAAAGATTGGTTTATGAAGGCTTTTGAGAAAAATATTAAAAGTAGGTGGAAAAATGGCAGAGCTGAACCTGAAACAAATAACAGATAAATTAAATACTGAGTTCACTGGTGATGTTCGTATGCTTGTCTTTTGGTATGACACCAATGCGGAGTTTGCGGAGGATGTAGATACCCTTGAGCTTATGAATGCCAAGGTGCTGCATCTCGAACCGGACAACCAGTTTTACACAAAATATTTTTTAGAGTGTGTGGACACAACAACGAATTACCTTGTCTATGCACCCTTTGCGAAGCCTGCCATTCGTGAAAATCATCTGGCGGATACCATCAAGTATTCAAAGGAATTTTTCGCAGACAGAGCCTCCTTGCTGACACTTGACTTGGGTATTGATGAACGCTTCAAGCCGGTAATTCAGCACTATATCAAGTTTTTTGGTGAAAAGAAGCGTACTCAGGCTTTTTATGACCTTGAGCTTGAAACCTTTAATCGGAATACGATTGAAGTCGCTCTGATGAGCGTAATATGCAAATGCAAGACTCCTTCTTATGAAGAAGTTCTTCGCATTGTTCTGACGGATGCAGGATTTGAAGAAAATCCGTATCTGGAGGAATTTAAGAGATACGATTTACTGGATGCTTTCTGGAAGCAGGGAGCGGATATCTTCGGGTATGCGGACGAGAAGCCTACCCTTGAAAAGTTTACAATGACAATGTTTGTGACTTATGCCGCTAAGGTGCTGACAGTGGAAGTGCCAGCTGCATGGAAGCCTTTTGTCAGCTTCAAGTCCGGTAATGTGATTGCCTTTCTTGACAATCTGATGAACAGCTATATTTATGGCGATCGTTTTGATGAGATTTCAAAGCTCGTTTATGACAGTTTGAAAGGTGAAACGGAATTTTCCAAGCTCCCGGTGGAATCGCTGGTTTCCTGCGGTATCTTTGCGGGCATTGATGAGATACTGATTCGCTGGGCAACAGAGCGACTGGAACTGGAGGATGTGGCGGCAAAACTGGGGGATGACACCATTCCGCAGCTTTTGAAGAAACGTCGTCAGGAACATTTTGGTAAGAAATACCGCAGTGAATACTTTGTACTTGAAAATGCCTGGCATATTATTTCCAGTATGCAGTATGCGCCATCCAACAGCCTGAATGATATGGTAGAGAGTTATACCGGCTCTCTTTATCTGATGGATCGTCGTTATCGTTATTTCTATTATTATCTCGACAAGGTGAATTTCGGCGAAGCCGAAAGAGAGGGCGGTCTGGACCGCAAGCTGGATGGGTGTTTTGATAAATTGAAAGAACTGGTTGAGAACATTTATGCCAATGACTATCTGGCGAAAGTCTGTACGAACTGGAATGACTTATTTGTTTCAGAAGAGGACTCTTTGCAGATTATAAAACAGCCGGAGTTTTATAACCGGAATGTTGAGTATGCCAAAGAAAATCTGGTTGTCATTATCTCCGATGCTCTGCGTTATGAGGTCGGCATGACCTTGTTTGAAAAATTACAGGCAGATGAGAAATGTACCGCAACGATGAAAACAATGGCAAGCACCCTTCCGTCTGTGACACAGTATGGGATGGCTGCTTTGCTTCCGCATAGAACACTGGAATTGACCGAGGACTACTCCGTACTGGTAGATGGTCAGAAGGTGGAAACTTTGGAGCAGAGACAGGCTGTATTACAGAAATATAATCCTGCCAGCTGCTCTGTGCAGTATGATGACATTAAGGATTTGAGTGTGAAAGACCTTCAGGCTATGTTTACACGGCAAGAAGTGGTCTATGTTTATCATAATCAAATTGATGCAAGAGGGGACAAAGCGAATACAGAAAACGAAGTATTTAATGCCTGTGAAGAAGCGGTTGAAGAAATCAGTACATTGATTCGCCGCCTGACAAGTGCAAACCGTACTCGTTTTATCATAACTGCCGATCATGGTTTCCAGTATAGAAGAAATAAACTGACCGAAAGCGACAAAATTGTTTCTGTGGCAAGTGCAGCAAGTGTAGCAAGCCGTCGTTATCTGCTGGCAGATGAAGCGATTATTTCGGAAGGCATTGCTTCTATGGAACTTGGCGTTATGATGCAGAATCAGGATAACCGTAAGGTCTCCTATCCGGTTGGAGCTGATGTTTTCAAGACCTCCGGTGCCGGTCTTAATTATGTGCATGGAGGATGTTCTCCTCAGGAGATGTTGATTCCGTTGATTGAGGTTAAAACGGAGAAGAAATTTGTGAAAACAACAACAGCAAAGGTGGCTCTGGTAAGTCTTACTTCCAAGATAACGAACCTGATTACCTCTCTGGACTTTGTTCAGACAGACGCTGTCAGCGATATTGTAAAGGAAACCACCTACCGTATTTACTTTGTTGATGGCAGTGGAGAGAAGATTTCCAACGAGCATCTGTACATAGCAGATAAGAAGGATAAGGAAACTATAAAGCGTGTATTCCGGCTACGCTTCTCCTTTAAGAATAAGAAGTATGATAAGAGTCAGAAGTATTATCTGGTGGCATTTGATGATAATAAGGCATTAGAAGTCCTGCGGCATGAGGTAGTGATGGATATTGCATTTGCAGATGATTTTGGGTTTGGATTTTAAGAAAGAGGTGATTAAATGACGATCGAAGAAATTTTTTCCGGGGAGTCGGATAATCTTGAGTTCAAAGAAGATATTCCGGCCAAAAGCGAAAAGTATATGAAAACCGTAGTGGCTTTTGCCAATGGTTCAGGTGGGCAAATTGTTTTTGGAGTAAAAAACGATACCTGGAATGTCATCGGTTTTTCAAAAGAAGAAGTTTTTCGGAAGATGGATGCAATCACAAATGCAATTTATGATAGCTGCGACCCGAAGATTACTCCGAGTGTCGGTATTCAGGACATTGATGGAAAGTATATCATCGTTGTAGATGTTCCATCCGGTATGCAACGTCCATATTGCCTGAAAAGTCAGGGAATGTTGGATGGTGTCTATTTAAGAGTAGCCGGTACAACCCGCAAAGCTGCCAGATATCAGATACAGGAAATGATTTTAGATGCAGGAAACCGTAGCTTTGACCAGCAGAGAGTAGAGCGAGGGCTTTCAGAGCAGGAAATGGAACAGTTTTGTGATAGACTATATCATCATGCCAAGGAGCTTTGCAATACGGATGCTGACAAGGCTGCTTTGAAGAAAATAGGAAAAAATCAGCTTCTTTCTTATAAGCTGGTTTTAGAAGAAAGTGGAAAATATTATGCAACCAATGGTTATCAGTTGATAGATGGAAGATTGGATGAGTATTCCGGAGCCTCCATTCAATGTGCTGTTTTTAAGGGAAATGTAAGAAATATCTTTATTACCCGTAAGGAATTTAAGGGTAGTATAGATGAACAGATAGAATCCGCTTATGCTTTCGTTTTGGAACATATCAATCTAGGAGCAAGAATTGACGGACTTGCAAGGCAGGATATTTATGAGCTGCCCATTCGTACCATCCGAGAGATTATTACCAATGCAGTCTGTCACAGAAGTTATCTCTCCCCGGATAAGATTCAGGTGGCCTTGTTTGATGACCGTCTGGAGATCACTTCTCCGGGAATGTTGGACCATGACCTGACGATTGAAAAAATGAAAACAGGTTTGTCAAAAGTTCGTAACAAAGCGATTGCAGAGGCATTTGCCTATATGAATCTAATCGAGGCATGGGGCAGTGGAATCCCGAAAATGTATGAGGAGGCCAGAGCATACGGTCTGCCTGAACCGGAGCTGATTGATTTGGATAGTGATTTTAGAGTGAATTTGTACCGCAGAACAGGAAACCAACAGAGGAAACCGTTTGCTACAAAATCGGCGGCACATACTATGAAGTGTCTACCTCCTGCGGCGGCTCGGAACGGCTCCGCGACAACCCAAGATACTACCCAAGCTACCCAAGATAGCGTAAAAACTACCCAAGCTACTCTTTCTGAGGAAGATAAAGCTGTGTTGGATTTAATCAGAAAAAATCCGTCAATGACTCAGAAAGTAATAGCTATGGAATTAGATTGGAAAGTGGATAGAGTCAAATATTATTTGAACAAATTAAAGAAAAACAAGGTTATTCAAAGAGTTGGAAGCAGTCAGAAGGGATATTGGGACATTCTTTAGAGAGAAAAAAGTTTGGCAGCCAGATGGATAGGAGTGAAAATCAATGGATGAGTTCATGGAATTGGATGATAGCAGACAGGTCATTAAGCAAAAGCTACGCCAATATTTTGATGGAAAAATTGTCCGTAAGGACTTAACGAAGCATATTAAAGAGGGTGCAAATGTTCCGGTGTATGTTCTGGAGTTTCTGCTGGGACAGTATTGCAGTTCCGATGACGATGACATTATTGAGGAAGGAGTAAGCAATGTAAAGCGTATTCTGGCGGACAACTTTGTTCGACCCGATGAAGCACAGAAGGTTCTGTCTACACTCCGTGAGCGTGGCAGCTATACCGTGATTGATAAAATAACAGTACATCTGAATATTAAGGAAGATCGTTATGAGGCGGAGTTCTCAAACCTTGGTGTGAAAAATATTCCGATTCATCCGGATTACCCGTCCAAGTATGACCGTCTGCTTTGCGGCGGTATCTGGTGTATTTTGCAGTTGGACTATGAATTTATTGAGGAAGATAAGAAAAATACAACACCGATTCGTGTGCGTAAGCTGACACCGATTCAGATGCCGCACATTGACATGGATGAGCTAAAGAATGGAAGAAAGGCATTTACCAAGGAGGAATGGATAGATGTTCTCATTCGCTCTACGGGAATGGAGCCGGATAAGCTGTCAGACCGTGTGAAATGGCTTCTTCTAGCCCGTATGATTCCATTAGTGGAAAATAACTTCAATCTTTGTGAATTGGGACCTCGAAGCACTGGTAAGTCCCATATTTACAAAGAGATTTCCCCGAATAGCATCCTGGTTTCCGGTGGACAGACGACCGTTGCAAACCTGTTCTATAATATGGCAAGTAAGACCATCGGACTGGTTGGTATGTGGGACTGTGTGGCTTTTGATGAAGTTGCGGGCATCACATTCAAGGATAAAGATGGTATTCAGATTATGAAAGACTACATGGCATCCGGTTCGTTTGCCCGTGGTCGTGAAGAAAAGGCAGCGTCTGCTTCTATGGCATTTATCGGAAATATCAATCAGAGTGTCGATGTTTTGCAGAAAACATCACACTTATTTGAACCATTTCCGGCAGCCATGGCATACGATACCGCTTTCCTTGACCGGATGCACTGTTATGTTCCCGGATGGGAGATTCCGAAGTACAGACCGGATTTCTTTACGGATGACTATGGTTTCATTACGGATTACCTTTCTGAGTATATGAGGGAAATGCGTAAAGAATCTTATGGAGATGCGTTTGACAAGTATTTCCGTCTTGGAAGTAACTTAAATCAGCGAGACACGATTGCTGTTCGTAAGATGGTTTCCGCTTATACAAAGCTCGACTACACGGATGGCGATTATACAAAAGAGCAGGTGGAGGAGATTGTAAGTATCGCACTGGAGCTTCGCCGCAGAGTGAAGGAACAGTTAAAGAAGATTGGCGGTATGGAGTTCTATGATGTAAACTTCTCCTACATAGATAATGAGACCTTTGAAGAACATTATGTTTCTGTACCGGAAACAGGCGGCGGTAAGCTGATTCCGGAGGGAATGAACAATCCGGGTAATATCTATACCGTTTCCAGAGGAAAGACGGGAATGGTTGGCGTATATCGTCTGGAAACACAGGTTCTTCCGGGAAATGGCAAGTTTGAGCGTACTGGTATCGGTACAGACCGTGAAGCAAAAGAAGCGACCAATACAGCATTTAACTTCCTGAAAGCAAACAGTAATTCGATTTCAGGTGCTATCAGTACGACAACAAAGGATTACATCATCAACTATCAGGATTTGAATGGGCTGGGAATTACCAATAAACTGTCACTCCCTACGTTGATTGCGATTTGTTCGGCTTCTCTGAATAAGCCTGCTTTGAGCAGCTTGGCAGTTCTTGGAGAAATCAGTATCAGCGGAAGTCTGATAAAGGTGGACGAGCTTGCCAATGTCCTTCAGGTTTGTCTGGACAGCGGTGCGAAGAAAGTATTGCTGCCGATTACGTCTGCGGTAGATCTCGGAACGGTACCGTCTGAGTTGGTCGGTGCATTTAGCTTGATTTTCTATTCTACTGCGCAGGAGGCTGTATTTAAGGCTTTGGGAGTAGAGTAAGCATATATTTATGGATAGGAACGGAGGTGGACGAAAGTTTGAATCGGAGTTTGAGCGATTGCTAAAAAGCTATCGTGAAGCCATAAGTTTTCGTTCCCGCTTTTAAGGTCTGGTAAAGGATTTTTCCCGGAGCAGCAGATGCAGCAGTCTGGCGACTATTTATGTGCCGGATAGTGTAACACAGATAGGCGACAATAGCTTTGATGAAGTAAATGAGAGGTTTATTCTGATGTGCAGCTTCGGGTCTTATGCAAAAAGCAATGCACGAAAAAAGAAATTTAAATATCAGTTGGTGTAAGGAAGCATAATTGGTTTCATACTGAACAAGACGGTTCAGACCTTTTTCACCCCAGCCGAGTGCTTCTCCGACTTTTCTTTGTGTCATATTCCGGAATGTCTGGATTCTTTTTATTTTATTCCCGATGGCCATATTGTGTTCAACGATATCCTTTTAATAAATCTATTGTATTGCTAAATAAACGATTTGTAAGTAAGTCTCGAAAAAGAGCTGCCGGCATCTGAAAGGCAGAGGTCAGATGTAACACTGACGGCGGAAAATATGAATGGAGACCAAAAGAACGGAAGAAAGGAAGTAGAGATCATGAGACGAACATTGGAACGAAAAACAGAATGGTTTCTGATAGTTTGACGAAAATATCAAACCATGCGCCTAGATATTTTCTGGATTCTATGGCAAACTTGAAAAAGCAAAAAAACTACAAGTTTTTTCAAGGAGGATGTAAAGTTGGATTTATGTACTCATGAGGTTCGCCTCAATCAATGGAAACTGATTATCAAACAGTGCCAAAGTCGCCCTGAAGGGCAGACGGCCAAACAATGGATGGAGGAAAACGGGGTTCAGGAAAATGCGTATTACTACTGGCTCAGGAAAGCCCGCAGGGAAGTTTACAGTCAAATGAATGACAGGAATGCTTCTCTTCCTGCTGCGCAGGGGAAAGGAGCAGTCACTTTTGTTGAATTGTCCATGACACCACAACTGAATCCGGAAGGCTCCTTTGTTTTCCAGCCAGCAGTAATTATTAAAACTTCCAGTGCAACTATAGCACTGTCTAACGAAGTTTCAGATCGGTTGTTGGATAAAATCCTGCGGGAGGCGCCCCATGCTTGAGGACGCCGGTGGAATCCGGCGTGTGGTATTGGCATGCGGCTTCGTTGATCTGCGTAAAGGAATTGACGGACTCGCACAGATTATTGGTTCCCAATACGATCTGAATCCTTTTGAAAAGGGAACTCTTTTCCTGTTCTGCGGCAGACGTTCAGACCGCATGAAGGGACTGCTCTGGATGGGCAGCGGCTTCCTGCTGTTTTATAAAAGATTTGAGGACGGCTCCCTTGCATGGCCAAGAACAACGCAGGAAGCGGCTGACATTACACAGGAGCAGTTCCGTATCCTGATGCTGGGATTAAATCCGCTCGATCCTAAGATAAAGGAAGTCCATCCAACAAAAGTTTACTGAAAAAGATTGTGCAAAACAGAGAAGTTTTATGACCTGTTTTATACAGCTTCTATCAGCCTGTTCCCACACCTAAGAAGGCAGCCTTGCTGCCGTTCTTTCGCTTTGGAGCCCTTCCGGGCCACAGCTTCTGTACTTTGACAATTCTATATTTCCTACGCTTCCTGTCTGCTTCCATCAGTTTTATCTATCGGCAGAAAGACGGACAGCCCTTTTGTCAGGATTCGCCCTTTTCCCCCAGGTGTAGTATAATGGGAGATATAAAGGAGTCATAAATTTATGGGCAGGAAGTACACGGTTGATGAACTGAATAAATGCAGCAAACAGGAGCTGATGCTCATGGTCCTTGCCATGCAGGAGCAAATGGAGAGGATGAACGAAAACTTGGAAAACCTGATCGAGCAGATAAGAGTGGCAAATCTGAAGCGTTTTGGGCGCCATACGGAAAAAATGTCAGAATTGGACGGACAGCTTTCCTTTTTCAATGAAGCTGAGTATTATTCCGAAGATGCCGGAGAACCGGAGTTGGAAGAGGTGCTGCCCCAGAAAGAGCGGAGTAAAAAGCAGAAAGGCAAACGGGAGGCTGACCTTAAGGATTTCCCGGAAGAAATGCATGACCATGATGTTACAGAAAAACAGCTCAATGGGATATTCGGTGAAGGGAACTGGCGTGAAATACCGACGGAGGAATACAAGCGTCTCCGTTATGAGCCTGCGTCATGGACAGTTGAAAACCATAAAGTGTATGTATATGTGGGGACGGATGGCAGCCATCAGGATGAATTCCTTCGTGGAGATCGTCCCAAGGATCTTTTGCGCAATAGTATCCATACGCCGTCTTTAGGTGCAGCTATCATGAATGCCAAATATGTGAATTCACTGCCTTTGTACCGGATTGAAAAGGAATTCCAGAGGAATGGTGTTAATTTATTCCGCCAGACAATGGCTAACTGGGTCATCCGCTGTTCGGAACGTTATGTATCTCCGCTGTATGATTCCCTGTGAACAAAGCTTCTGGAATACCATGCCACCCAGGCTGATGAAACCCCTGTGGAAGTCATCCATGATGGCCGAAGTGCCGGAAGCAAAAGCTATATGTGGATCCACCGTTCCGGGGAGATGTACACAGACAGGCCGATTGTCCTGTATGAATACCAGAAGA
>ENA-ORTD01001131-ORTD01001131.1-human-gut-metagenome-genome-assembly--contig:-NODE-1131-length-20380-cov-2.492005_pt1 | contig 20380 bp, 19 predicted proteins | sample MGYA00241907_ERZ509178 | MGnify/ENA primary metagenome ERZ509178 (study PRJEB26280, sample SAMEA2338793) | human gut metagenome | biome: human gut; feature: human-associated habitat; material: faeces...
CTTGCTGAAGCCGCGACGGCCGAACTTCGAACTGTCGGCCAGCACGATCACTTTCTGGGCGGCGTTCATCATCGCTCCGTTCAGCGTCGCTTCGAGCATGTTGGTCGTCGTAAGGCCGAATTCCAGATCGATGCCGTCCACGCCCACGAACAACTTGCTGCAATTGAAGTGGCGGAGCATCTGCTCGGCGAAAGGCCCTACGACCGACACCGAACTGCTGCGGGTGATGCCGCCGAGCTGAATCACGTCGATGTTGGCGTCCTGCGAAAGGATCGAAGTGACGGGCACCGCCGCCGTAATGACGGTCAGGTGACCTACGGGCTTTATTTCGCGCGCCAGAAACGCCATGGTGGTTCCCGACGCGATGATGATCGAATCGTCCTGCGCGATCAGGCTGGCGGCCTTGGCGCCGATGGCCCGTTTCTCCGCGACGTTCTTTTTTTCCTTCTCATTGACATGGCGGTCGCTGATATAGGGACTGATCAGAATCGCACTGCCGTGAGTTCGGTACAATTTTTTCTGTTGTTCGAGATAGGAGAGGTCTTTGCGGATGGTGACCTCCGAGACCTTGAACAGTTCGGCCAGTTGGGCCACGGAGATGGAGCCGTTCTGCTGAAGCAGCGCAAGAATCCGGTTATGACGTTCCGGAAGGCTCAAAATAGTCTCTTCGCCGGATTTGTTCATGTGAGTAAAGTTTAATCGTTTCGTAATGCAAGATAAGAAAAATAATTCGAAATCCGCCGGAACGGGCAGAAGAAATAACCATTCTTGCGCAAAGGGAGCATATCGAAACGGAATATTATGAAATAAAACATATTTTATTTTGAAATACAAAAAATCATATGTAATTTTGTTGCGAAACGAAATTCACTAACTATGGAAAGACTTGCACAAATCAAAAAACTATCCGAAAAAGACAAAGTTTGGGATATCGTCGTGGTCGGCGGAGGCGCAACGGGTCTCGGCGTCGCCGTCGATGCCGCGACGCGCGGCATGAGCGTGGCGCTGCTCGAAAAAACCGACTTTGCGAAATGCACTTCGAGCCGCAGTACCAAGCTCGTACACGGCGGCGTCCGCTACCTGCAGAAGGGCGACGTCATGCTGGTGCTCGAAGCGCTGCGCGAACGCGGCCGCATGAAGGCGAACGCCCCCCATCTGGTGAAAGACCAAGCCTTCGTGATCTCGAACTACAGGTATTGGGATAATTTTCTTTATTTCTGCGGTCTGACCTTCTACGACATGCTTTCGTTCGGTTTCGGCTACGGACGTTCGAAATACATTTCGGCGAAAAAGGTAATGAAATACATCCCGACTTCGGTCGAGAAGGGACTGAAAGGCGGCGTGGTGTACCACGACGGACAGTTCGACGACTCGCGTATGGCCGTGAACCTCGCGCAGACCTGCGTCGAAAACGGCGGCACGGTCGTCAATCAGGCTACCGTCACGGGCATCGTGCATGACGCGGCGGGCCGCGCCGCAGGCGTGAAGTTCGTGGACAACCTCACCGGCGAGGAGCACACGCTCAAGGCGCGCAGCGTCGTAAACGCCGCCGGCTGCTTCGTGGACGACATCATGCACATGGACAGCCCGACACACCGCAGAATGGTGACGCCGAGTCAGGGCGTGCATATCGTGCTCGACATGAAGTTCCTGCAGAGCGACTACGCAATCATGGTTCCCAAGACCTCGGACGGCCGCGTGCTGTTCGCCGTGCCTTGGCACGACAAAGTCGTCGTCGGCACCACGGACATCGTGCGTCCCAAGGCAGAGGAAGACCCGCGCCCGCTCAAGGAGGAGATCGACTTCATCCTCGGCACGGCGGGACTCTACATGAACCCGGCTCCGACCTACAAGGATATTCTTTCGGTCTTCGCGGGCCAGCGTCCGCTGGCGGCGCCCAAGAAGGAGGGCAAGAACACGAAGGAGATTTCGCGCAGCCACAAGATCATCGTATCGGACAACGGTCTGGTTACGATCACGGGCGGCAAATGGACCTCGTACCGTCTGATGGCCGAGGACACGGTGGACAAGGCGATCGAAGTCGCGAAACTTCCGGCTCGCAAGTGCGTCACCAAGAAACTGCACATCCACGGTTACCGCAAGAATCCCGATCTGACGGACCACATGTACGTATACGGCAGCGACGAGCCGAAGATTCTGGAGCTTATCAAGCAGCAGCCCGAATTGGGCGAAAAACTCTCGCCGAAGTACGGCTACACCTACGCCGAAGTACTCTGGGCCGTGCGCGAAGAGATGGCCATGACGGTCGAAGACGTGCTTTCGCGCCGCGTACGCCTGCTCTTCGTCGACGCCCGCGAAGCGATGGCCGCAGCCCCGAAGGTAGCGCAGCTCATGGCCAAGGAACTCGGACGCGATCAGGCATGGATCGACGGGCAGGTAAAAGATTTCACGGAATTGGCGAAAACTTATATCTTTGCAGGAGAAGCCGAGGCTTAGACCGAACGAAGTTCCGAACGAACGAAACAACTTTTATAGGGAACAAATCCGAAGAATCCCGAATTTCTCCTCTCCGCGAGGAGGGATTCGGGAGGATTTGGAAAATGACCGGGCGTAGCCGAACGCCCCGACGCAGGTCCGACGCAGGGACGCACGTCGCCATGAATGAACCAATACCAACTTCAACTCAATCGGGTTCCTGCGTCGAGCCCCACGTCAATTATGTGGAAAATTCTTCAACCCCCGGCCTATAAACCGGAAATGGAGGCCGACAAGGTCGATGCGAAATACAAACGCATGCGTCTGCAGGTGTTTCTCGGCATCTTCATCGGGTACGCCGGATTCTACATCGTCCGGAAAAATTTCTCGATGGCGATCCCGGAACTCGCCCTGCTCGGCTTCGACCAGAGCGAACTGAGCATCGTGCTGGCGATGAACGCCGTGGCCTACGCCCTGTCCAAATTCCTGATGGGAAGCGTCTCCGACCGCAGCAACGCGCGCGTATTTCTGCCGCTGGGACTGGTGCTGGCCGCCCTGTCGATGATGTTCATGATCGTTCCGGTTACACTGCTCGGCCCGGAACACAAGCGGCTGGCCATTTTCATCATGGCGGTCCTGAACTTCCTCGTGGGCTGGTTCAACGGAATGGGCTGGCCTCCGTGCGGCCGCGTCATGACCCACTGGTTCTCGATCAAAGAGCGCGGCACGAAGATGTCGATCTGGAACTGCGCCCACAACGTGGGCGGGGCTTTGGTCGGCCCGATGGCCGTCTACGGCGCCATCTGGTTCGGCTCATGGTTCTGCGGCAGCCACACGGAACTCTATTTCCTGATAGGAACCTATCTTTTCCCGGCGGTCGTCGCGATCTTCATCGCCATCCTCGCCTACGTGCTCATCCGCGACACGCCGCAGTCGTGCAGCCTTCCCTCGGTGGAGAAATGGCGCAACGACTACCCGAAAAATTACAGCGCCAAGCAGGAGGAAGTGCTCACGACCCGCGAAATCTTCTTCAAATACGTCCTGAACAACAAACTGCTGTGGTTCATCGCCATCGCCAACGCTTTCGTCTACATGGTACGCTACGGATGTCTCGACTGGGCCCCGACCTACCTCCGCGACGCGCAGGGTTACGATATCAAGCAGGCCGGCTGGGCCTACTTCGCCTACGAGTTCGCCGCCATTCCCGGCACGCTGATCTGCGGCTGGCTGAGCGACAAGGTGTTCCACGGACGGCGCGCCGTTCCCACGATCCTCTTCATGGCGATCGTCGCGGTATTCATCTTCCTCTACTGGCAGTTCTCGTCGAACTATTTCATCGTTACCATGTCGCTGATCGCCATCGGATTTTTCATCTACGGTCCGGTAATGCTCATCGGCGTGCAGGCGCTCGACCTCGCTCCGAAAAACGCGGCGGGAACGGCCGCCGGACTGACCGGATTCTTCGGTTACTTCCTCGGCACGGCCATTCTGGCCAATATCGTGATCGGCTCCGTGGCCGAAGCCGCAGGCTGGGACTGGACGTTTATCCTGCTCATCGCGGCCTGCTTCCTCTCGATCGTATTCATGGCGTTCACCTACAAGGGTGAAAAGGAGATACTCGGCCAGAAATAGGACTGCCGAGGCTCAACGGATTGCGAAAGCCCTTAACTCACGGTTAAGGGCTTTTTCATTGCCCCCGACCATGCGGTCCACGAGCGCATGGAAACGCGGCGAATGGTTGTGGTGGACGGTATGGCAGAGTTCGTGGACGATCACGTAATCGCGCAGGTGTTCGGGCAGGGTCATCAGAAAAAGGCTCAGCGAAATGGTATTACGCCCCGAACAACTCCCCCACTTGGTACGCGAAGCCCGAATCGTGAGCTTGGCCTATTTCAGCCCCGTCAGCTGCGACAGCCGCTCGATACGCGCCGGAAGATCGGCTTTGGCGGCCCGGCGCAGCTCTTCGATGCGGGCTTTGGCCTCGGCGGGCGGAAGCGGGGGTTCCGCAGGCATCCGTGCCGCCATACGTACGCGGGCCTGCTCGACCCAGTCGGCCTTCAGGTCGAGGAACTGCATGGCCCTGCGGACCGAAACGCCGTACGGAAAAGAGACCCGCACGGCCCCCGTACCGCGCACGCTGATCGAGATGCGGCGTGCGCGCCGCGTCCGGGAAAGAGTCACCTCGCCCAGCCGGGGATGCGTCACGGTCGAAATCATCGCATCAGCACTGCGTTGATCGACATGCCCTGTATCACAACGGCCGAATCCGTACGTTCCAACCTGATATTCTCGAACAGAATCCGGCAACGGTCATCGCGGTAGTCCAGCAGCCGCAACAGCTGATCGGGCGTCGGCTCGCACCCTTCGGAGGGTTCGAATCCGCTCTCTTTCAGCTGGCGTTCGAGCAGTTCCCGGCAGGGAATCCGGTGCACGGCACGCTCCTCGCCCAGAAACAGCCGGAGCGTATCGCCACCGAAATGATAGCTGCTGTCACTCCAGCCCCGGAGATTCATATAGTAATGCGGATATTCGGCATTTACCTCGAACCGGGCATTGACAGGCGCTTCCAGCTCGATGATATTATTGACGCAATATGAATTGCAGTAATCGTAACCCCACCTCACGTAGCTGCGCATCCGCTCCGGGAATATCGCGGCAAACTCGTCAAGTTCGGTCCCGAACCGGGCAAAGACCGCAGTATCGCGCCTCTCGACGAACTTCAGCGATTCATAAAGTCCGTGATACGCCTCCCGATATACGCTGTCAGCCGGCGGCACGGGGGGCAGGATCAAACGCCCGTCGTCGCCGAGCCGTCCGAGGGATTCGGCGATGCGGACGGCGCGGCCGACCTGCGAGCGCACGGCCAGCCGTTCGGGTTCGAGCGACGGCACGTAAGCGAACGCCGCGAAGACCGCGAAAGCCGTCAGGCAGACATACATATAGCGTCCCGCGCGCCGGAAGAGGAACAGCACCACACAAAGGGTCATCAGACCGCCGCAGACAAGCAGGTAGATACGCGGCGAGGTAAGCCCGTATTCGCTCGTACGGCGAATCGCACCGACCCAGAACAGAAGCTGCGTCGGCAGCGAGATCAGGCTGAACCGGTCGAAAAACCAGTCGTAAAGCCGCTTCCGCATCAGGAACTGCAGCGCCTTCACGGCCAGCGCGAAAAGCGTGAATCCGAACACGAGATAGGCGACGCCCCCTTCGGGCAGCGACCACGTAACGAGGATTTTGGCCATGTAGAGGTAGAGAATGGCCGTATAGATCAGCAGCGCCGGAGCGACGATGTAGTTGAGCAGGATTTCGAGAATGCGGTTGCTCTCATACCCGGCTTCCCGCCAGCGGTCCGCCATCATCAGGAAGAGTACCGGCACGGCGAAGGTCTCGAAAACGATCAGCGCATAGGTCCACACATGGTCGATCCACGCCCCCTCCAGCCCGAAGATATAGGTCGTGGAGAAGAGAATCGCCCCGAACAGTCCGAGGGCGACATTGGCGAAAAACACCGCCAGCACGCCCGACCGCAGCCACAAAAGCGCGTCGCAGACGAAACGTTCGTTGTGCACGGCGCGGCGGCACATCAGCAGCGCCAGCGGGACCAGTATGCCGAAGGTCAGGAAAGCCGGCTCCGAGACTATCCACGCTTCGAGTCCTCCCCAGAGCGACAGCGGGACGATCGGCGTCCAGCTTACCCAGTAGACGCGCCGCCACGGGCCGCGGCCCGCAAGGTTATTGACGACCAGCGCGACGGCGAAAAACAACGCCGCGAGGGCCAGTTTCGGAAGGGAGTGGTCCCAATCCAACTCATAGGTGAGCAGGCATCCGGCGCAGGCGTATACAGTAAGCGCACTCTCGACGGGATGCAGGCGCAGCATCTGCAGAAACCCCTCGCGGAGCCAGCGCAGGTAACGTTCCAGTTTCGCTTTCATGGTCTTCGGTCAATTATACGGTTCGATGAATTATTCGGCGATTCGCTGGCGCACCGCTTCGAACAGCATCACGGCGGCCGCCGCCGAGACGTTCAGCGACTCGATATGTCCGATCAGCGGAATCGCCAGCTGCTCGTCGCAGAGTTTCAGCACCTCTTTCGAGATGCCCGTATCCTCGGCGCCCATCACCAAAGCCGTCGGCTTGCGGAAATCGGCATCGTAAAGCAGTTTGCGGCTCTTCTCGGTCGCAGCGACGATCTGGAATCCCTCGGTCTGCAGCAGTTTGACCGTATTGCGGATCGAACCCACGCGGCAAACCGGAATCGCCGTCAGCGCCCCCGCCGACGAGCGGATCCCCTCGGCGTTCACCGGCGCCGAATTCTTCAGCGGCGTAATCAGCCCGTGCGCCCCGGCGCATTCGGCCGAGCGGGCGATGGCTCCGAAGTTGCGGACGTCGGTCACCCCGTCGAAAATCACCACCAGCGGCGTTTCGTCTTCGGGCACGCGCTCCAGAATATCGGCCAGCCCAACATATTCGATGGCCGAGATCTGCGCCACGACACCCTGATGGTTGCCGCGCGTCAGGCGGTTGAGTTTCTCGACCGGCACCTCCTGCACACGCACCTTATGCCGGAAGCAGAGGTCTCTCAGCTCCGACATCAACTGCCCCTCGGCGCCCTTGCGGATGTAGAGCTTTTCGATCTGTTTTCCGGCCTCGATCGCTTCGGCCACGGGACGTATCCCGAAAATGATATTGTCCATATCCGTATGATTTACTGTTTTTCAATCGCTTATCCCGCACATCGGAGGAAACGCGGCCGAGCAGGCTATCCCTGCTCTTCGACTATTTCAAGTTCGTACGACGCCTTCTCCCACTCGTGCATCTGGTGGTCGTAGCGGGCTTTCAGGTCGTTGTAAGCCTTGTAGTCGGCTTCGTTGTATTCGGTCGCGGCGGCGAATTTCGCATCGTACGCCGCGATCTGCTTCTCGATTTCGGCCAGCTCCACTTCGACCGTCTCGACCGCCCGGCGCAGTTTGCGGAGCTGCTTCTCCTGCTCCTTGCGCTGCTCGTAGGTCAGTTTCCCCGACGCCGCGGCGTCCCTGTTCGCAGCGGGCTGCGCGGCGGATTTCGCCGCGGGATTCGCCGCCGGTTTTGCCGGAGCGTCGCGGCGTTCGATCTCCTGCAGGGATTCCAGCTTGCGCTTTTCAAGGAAGTAATAGATGCCGCCGAGATACTCCTTCACCCCACCGTCGCGGAACTCGTAAACCTTCTGCACCATGCCGTCCAGAAATTCACGGTCGTGCGAAACGACCACGACCGTGCCGTCGTACTTCATGATGGCGTTCTTCAGGATGTCCTTCGAACGCATGTCCATATGGTTCGTCGGCTCGTCGAGAATCAGCAGGTTGCGCGGTTCGAGCATCATGCGGGCCATCGCCAGACGCGCCCGCTCGCCGCCCGACAGGACCTTGACCTTCTTGTCGATGTCTTCGCCGCGGAACAGGAACGCTCCCAGAATATCGCGCAGGCGGGTGCGGATATCCCCCACCGCCACCCGGTCGAGCGTATCGTACACCGTGAATTCGCCGTCCATCAGGTCGTCCTGATTCTGCGCATAGTAACCGATATTGACGTTGGCGCCGAGCCGCACCGAACCCTCGGTCGGCGTCAGCTGGCCGATCAGCATGCGCGCCAGCGTGGTCTTGCCCTCGCCGTTGCGCCCTACCAGCGCGATCTTGTCGCCCTTTTCGATGATGAAATTCGCACCGCTGAAGACATGCTTCGTCCCGAACGACATGCCGGCCTCGTTGATCTCGGCCACGATCTGTCCCGAACGGGGCGCAGGCGGGAATTTGATGTTGAGCGTCGAAAGATCCTCCTCCTCGATTTCGAGCCGCTCCAGCCGCTCCAGCTGCTTGATGCGCGACTGCACCTGATTCGACTTGGTGGGTTTATAGCGGAACTTCTCGATGAACTCTTCGGTCTTTTCAATCATCCGCTGCTGATTCTCGTAAGCGGCCATCTGCTGCGCCCGGCGCTCGGCGCGCAGCACGACGTATTTCGAATAGGAGACCTTGTAGTCGGTAACCTTGCCCAGCGACAGCTCGACCGTGCGGTTGGTCACGTTATCCAGAAAAGCGCGGTCGTGCGAGATGAGCAGCACCGCCCCGTTGTAGTTTTTCAGGTACTCCTCCAGCCATTGGATCGACTCGATGTCGAGGTGGTTGGTCGGCTCGTCCAGCAGAAAGATCGAAGGACGGCGCAGCAGCAGTTTCGCCAGCTCGATACGCATGCGCCAGCCGCCCGAAAACTCGCTCGTGGCGCGGCCGAAATCCGTGCGTTTGAATCCGAGGCCCAGCAGCGTCTTTTCAATGTCGGCTTCGCGGGTGTCGCCTCCGAGGATATGGTAGTGGTCCTGCGCGTCGTTCAGACGATGCAGAAGCTGTTCGTATCCGGCGCTTTCGTAATCGGTGCGTTCGGCGATCTCGCGCGTCAGGGAGGCGATTTCCGCCTCCAGCCGCAGCACCTCATCGAAGGCTTTGGCCGTCTCTTCGGCCAGCGTCGTGGTGTCGGCCACGCGCATCGTCTGCGGCAAGTAGCCGATCGTACATTCGCCGTTCAGGGTCACATGACCCGACGTGGGCTGCTGTTCGCCCGTGATGATGCGCAGCAGCGTGGTTTTTCCCGCACCGTTGCGGCCCACCAGACCGATGCGGTCCTTCGGGTTGATCAGAAATGAGATATTGTCGAAGAGGGTCCAGCCCCCGTAGCTTACAGTAAGGTTGTCTAACGAAATCATGGTGTCTGTAAAATCACCGCAAAGTTAATGATTTAATCCGACATATCGCTATCTTTGCAAGTCCTAAGATAGGATACTCCCCGGAGAAGCCCGAAAATGAATTGGCCCTGTCTCCCGGTTTTCGCTATCTTTGAAATCCGAAACGAAGTCCTGCCATGGAAAAATTGATCCGATACCTGCAGTTTATCCGCGAAGCCGAACGGCTGAAAAACGTCCTGCGCACCGCCTACACCTCGGAAGGACGGCACGAAAGCACGGCCGAACACTCGTGGCGGCTGGCGCTGCTGGCCGCCGTGCTGACCGGCGAGCGGCCCGAACTGGACATGCAACGGGTGGTGCTGATGTGTCTGATTCACGATCTGGGCGAAGCCTTCGACGGCGACGTTCCGGCCATTGCGCAGACCGCGCCCGGAGTCAAAGCCGCCTCGGAACTGGCGGCCATGGAGCGGCTGACACGACTGCTCCCGCCGGAAGCGGGGGCCACGATACGGGAAATATGGGAAGAGTACGAAGCCTGCCAGACGCCGGAGGCACGCTGGGTGAAGGCCCTCGACAAGGCCGAAACGATCATCCAGCACAATCAGGGCGCCAATCCCGCCGGATTCGATTACGCATTCAACCTCACCTACGGAAGCGAATACTTCGACGACGGAGCGCTGCTAAGCGATCTGCGGCTGCTACTCGACGAAGAGACCGGACGGCACGTCAGGCGTTGAGCATCTTCACGATCTCGGCCTGCGGGTCCTCGGCCCCGAACACGGCGTTGCCGGCCACCAGCACGTCGGCGCCCGCTCCGAAAACCTCGTGCGCGTTGTGCGACGAAATGCCGCCGTCCACCTCGATGATCGTTTCCGTCCCCAGCTCGTCGGCCAATGCGCGCAGCTGCGCGATCTTTTCGAGCGACGCGGGAATGAACGCCTGCCCGCCGAAACCGGGTTCGACGCTCATGATCAGCACCAGATCGATCTGCGGCAGAATGTCGCGCAACACCTCGACCGAAGTGGCCGGCTTGATCGACACCCCCACCTTTGCACCCGCGTTGCGGATCATTTCGATACATCCCTTGGGGTTGTAGGTGGCTTCGTAATGGAACGTCACCACGTCGGCGCCCGCCTCGGCGAAGCGCGCCACGTAACGTTCCGGCTCGACGATCATCAGATGCACGTCGAGACACTTCGCCGTCGCCTTGCGAATGGCTTTCAGCACGGGAAATCCGAAAGAGATATTCGGCACGAAAACGCCGTCCATCACGTCTATATGGACCCATTCGGCCGCACTGCGGTCGATCATCTGCGTATCGCGCTCCAAGTGGCCGAAATCGGCCGACAGCATCGAAGGTGCTACTATTCTGTTCATTGCTCGGTTAATATCGTGTTCTACAGACAAAGATAGTCATTTTTCGCGGATTCCCGCACTCCGGAGCGGGATTGCGCCGCGGAATATACAATTCGGCAGGCTCTGCGGCCATGCGTTTCCGGACAAACCGCCCGGACTGCCGCGCCTCAGCGCCTCACCCGATTCAGGCTATTGATTTTCCGGCGGATCGCCGCTCCGTTGAACAACGAAAGCAGAAGCGCAAGCGCAACGCCGCACAAAACCGTAAGCCCCAATCCCGCAGGCCGGTAACCCTCCTGCAGGGCGGCCAGCGAGGGCAAATAGCAGAGACGCACCAGCCACACCGCCAGCAGAGCCACGCACAGCACGCCCAGATTCAGTCCGAGCGTCAGCAGCTGGTAGGGCCGCGCCACACGGGAGGGGGCATATCCCAGCAGGAGCAGGTTCTCCATTTTGCCGCTGTTCTTCTGCAACAGCAGGAAGATACTCAGCATCAGGATATAGAACGACATCGCGCTGAACACCAGTCCCACGCCGGCCACGCCGCCCGCGGCGATCCGCAGGAAGCGGGCCGCCCTGCCGTCGTCCCGGCGGTCCCCCTCGGCTTCATAGCCCTTGCGGACGAGGTAATCCGTCACGGCCGCATCGACCGGACGGTCGGTCTCGACGATAATCCGCGCCGGCTGTTTCGCGGCTCCGCTCCCGAAGCGCCCGTTCGACCAGCGGATGAACGCATCGGGCACCAGAATCGTATTCAAACGGTTGGACAACCCGACGATCCGCCCGCGGAACTGCTCCCGATGTCCGTTACCCGCAATCTCGATGCCGAGTGAGACCCGGCGGAAGATGCCTTCCGATATCTGCGGCAGTCCCTGCGACCGGGCGAATCCGTAATTATAGAGGTTCAGGTAGTTGCGCGGAATGATGATGGGGATGTCCCTGTCCCCGGCCTTGTAATCCCAATTTTCGGCCCCGACGTCGAGGAAGCGGTCGGGCACCGACTCGAAAAACAGGTAGGTCGAAAGCTCCACGCCGCCCATGCCGACCGTTCCCTTTATCCGGTAATCGGCAGGCGTGAAGGCCCCGGCTTCGCGCACGAAGGGCTGCGCCCGCAGGTCGGCCAGCTCTTCGGCCGTAAAGTCGCTGCTGCCCAGTCCGATCGCCTGAAGCGCCCCGACCTGCTTCGACAGCACCAGATAATCGCCCCGCATGAACGAATCGGGCCGATCGAAAACCGGCAGGACGTCGCGGTATGCCTGCAAAGCCGTCAGCACGATCGCCATGCCGACCAATCCGGCGAGAGTGAATCCGACGGTCTGGGCCATGCTCAGATGACAGCGCAGAAATTTCCAAAGCAACCTCATAACGTAAAGATTTTATGGTACGGCAGCCGGAGCCGGCTGCCGACCGAGGTGACGATCACTCCCGCTCCCTGCGCCTGCGCGCCCTCCAGCAGCAACGCCGAGAGCACCTCCCCGTTGGCGGCGTCGAGATGGCTCACCGGCTCGTCGAGCAGGATGAAATCGAAGGGCTGGCACAAACAGCGGATGAATGCGACGCGCTGCTGCTGCCCGAACGAGAGCTTCCCGGCCGGAGTATCCCGCTTGTCGGCGATCCCCGCAGCTTCGAGCAGGCGCTCGATCCGGTCCGGTGTCAAAAAGTGGGTAAGTTCGTTCTTCAGCGCGAGATTCTCCGCCACGGTCAGCTCCCCGAACAGACGCAGGTCCTGAAAGAGCATGCTCAGCGACCGGCGGCGCAGTTCGCCCCACTGCGCTACGGAAAGCGTCCGGCAGTCCGCAGCGTCGAACAGGATGCGGCCCGCATAGTCGGTTCTGGCCCCGTACAGAAAACTGCACAACGAAGACTTTCCGGTTCCCGAAGCGGCTTCGACCAGATAATACTCCCCCTTGCGGAATGTCACGTCATGCAGCCACAAGTCCGATTTCGGCGGCTCCGGATTGCCCGCAAAGACGTCAGGCAGCACCTGCTGCAAAGTAATCGACTCCATACATCATCTATTTCAGGAAAAGCGGCCGTTCTTCGAGGACGGCCGCTTTTCTCTGTTTCCACGGATATTACAAATTCGCTTCCGGCACGTACTGACGAATCAGCTCGCCGGTCTTGCCGCAAATGGTCTTGAACGAGTTCTGCTCCTTGTCCACCATGTTTACGATCATCGTGCCGCCCTTCATCGTACCATAGGCTTCCATGTCGTCGAACATGCCGAGCACGGAGAGCGCCGCTTCCGCCTGCGGAGTGACATTGCCGCCGAGCAGTTGGGCGATCATCGCGTTCAGTCCCTCGAAATCGAGGTAGAAGGTCGAGGACTGACCTTTGAAAATCTTATCCATCGACTCCATCGACGCGATTTCGCCGCCGTCGAGCGCCATCTTCACGACCGCGTCGGTCGTGCAGTAGAGCACGTCGCCCTTCACGCCGAACAGGATCGTCACGCCGCCCATGTTCAACGTGTATTCACCCTCGGCGGTCTGCTGAACCGGCATGCCGGCCATGTTGGTGACGATCGTCTGCAGCACGGCCGGGTCTTTCACCTGCGCCAGCATCGACGCCACGGGATATTTGCCGTCGACGCTCATGCCAGAGAAGGAAAGCAGGAAGTCGCCGTCGAAGGGTTCCATCACCTGCTTGACCATCGGATTTGCCATCAGCATGCCGTAACCGGGCATCGCCGAGAGCATCGAATAGAGCTTTTCGCCGTTGAGTCCCAGCGACATCGCGCCGATCGAAGCGGCCGGCACATAGCGCAGCAGCGCTCCGGTCTGGGGCTTGACATAAGCGTAGAAATCCATCATCTTGGCTTCGCTCTCCTTGTCCTTGTACGACACGGCGGCCTCCGTAACGATCCGGCCCTTCTCGAAATTGACCGAACCGACCATCGTCGCCCCCTTCAGCGCATCCATCATCGGCATCGAGCTGAGCATCGGATTGTTCATCATGGGAAGTATCTCACCGTAGGAAAGCACCATATTGATGTCGTTCTTCCGGGCGAGCTGCTCCGCAACGGCCTTGTCGCCCATCAGGCTCTCGCCGCTCTTCTGGGCGAACAGCTTCCGCACGCCGCCGGCCAGATCGTCAGCGCCGTTCTGCACGAAATAGACCATGAATGCGATGTCGTTGTAGGCGCACAAAACGCCGGCATCGCCCTCTTTACCCAGATCAATGACCGAAACGCCGCCCTTGGTTTCGGGCGCGACACCGCTCTTTTCGTTGATCCGCGCAAGCAGAGCGTCGAATTTGGCCTTGTCGCCGATCGGCAGCAGCAGACCGCCCCGCATAACGGGAGCATCGACAGTGCCTTCCATCGCCGCAAAGAAGAAGAAATCCTTTTTCACGTCGATACCCGACTCGCCCGGATTCTTCAGCAAGGCGAGCAGGTACTCCTTCTCCTCGGCGGAGAGGTTCTGATCCTTGTCCAGCTCTGCCTTGATCCGGACATAAAGCGGATGCTGGTCCAAATCGCCGGCTTCGCACTTCCGCATCAGCGATGCGGGATTGACCGACACGGTCATAAACGAGTCTGCGGGCAGGATGCTGCGGTAATCCGCGCTGCCGCCGCAGGAAACAATCAGCATGGACGCCGCCGCAAGGCACGCCAGCTTCAAAGGTCGTAAGAAATTCTTCATATGCTTCAAATTTAAAATGAATCCGATTAAGGAACAAAACTATAAAAAATCGGCAAACGACACGCTGTTTCAGGCAAATAAATTCGCACTCGGCAGCAAAATATTCCGCGCGCGCCCCGAACGGCTCGTTTTCCGGGAATAAATTGCTATTTTTGCATGGAATAGATTACCGCAAGCCATGACCCCGACCTCGCTTTTCATACTGACAACCTGCTGCCTGACAGCCATCCTCGCCATCGTCCTGCTGCTCTGGCACCGGGAATCCCGCCGTCTCGGCGCGTCGAACGCCGACGCCGAAGCGCGCGAACGCGACGCCGCCGCCCGTCTTTCGGCCGCCGAAGCCCGGCTGGCCGCGGCCGAGCAGGCCGTGTCGGCCGAAAGGGAGCTTCGCCAGCGGTACGAAGCGCAGGCACAGGCGCTGACCGAACAGCGGACCCGCACCGAAGCGGAGCTGGCGGCGCTCCGGGCCTCGTCCGAGACGGAACTCGCGTCGCTGCGGGCGAAAAACGCCGAAGAGCGAGCGGCCGAGAAGGCCGAGCGCGAAAAGCTGGAGGAGACTTTCCGGGCGCAGTTCAAAAACCTCGCGACCGAAATTCTGGGCGAACACTCTATGCGCTTCCGCCAAACCAGTCAGGAGCAGATCGACAGTCTGCTGAAACCCTTCCGCGACAACATCACCGACTTCCGCAGGCGGGTCGAAGAGATCTACACCACGCAGACCTCGCAGCGGGGCGAGCTGAAAGCCGAGCTGAAAAACCTCATGGAGCTGAACCGCCGCATCACGGCCGAGACGACCAACCTCACCAACGCGCTGAAAGGCAACTCGAAGGTGCAGGGCGACTGGGGCGAGATGCTGCTCGAAACGATCCTCGACAGCTCGGCACTCATCAAAGGCATACATTACCAGACCCAGTACAACATCAAGGACGAGGAGGGCCGCAACCTGCGCCCCGACGTAGTGCTGCACCTGCCCGAAAAGAAGGACATCGTCATCGACTCGAAGGTTTCGCTCACGGCGTTCGTCGGCTACACCTCGGCCGAAAGCGAGGCGCCGCCGTCACCTCGCGGCGCACGTGGCCTCGGTGCGCCAGCACGTCGCCGAACTGGGCCGCAAGGAGTACCAGCGGCGGCTCAACTCGCCCGACTTCGTCATCATGTTCGTCCCCAACGAACCGGCATTCCTCGCCGCGCTGCAGAACGATCCGGCGATCTGGGCGGACGCCTACGACCGGAAAGTCATCGTCTCCTCGCCGACGAACCTCTTCGCCCTGCTCAAGCTGGTGGCCGACCTCTGGAAATACAACGATCAGGACAAGAACACCAAGGAGATCGCCGCTTGCGGACTGAAACTCTACGAACAGCTGGTGGCCTTCACCTCGTCGCTCGAAGGGGTCGGCACCGCGCTCGACAAAGCCCGCGACGCATACGAGGATGCCCACAAGCGGCTTTGCACGGGCAACGACAACATCGTCCGCGTCGGGGAGCGGCTGCGCAAAACGGCGAGCCTGCAAACCAAGAAACGCCATTCGGCCCGCACGCTCGAAATCGCCGGAGCCGACCAAGACCCGGCGGCCCTCTCTGCAACGGAATCTGCAACAGAATCCGCGGCAGAAACTGCTGCAAAATCCGCGGCGGAAGCCGCTGCGACCGACACGACGGCGCAATAGCCCTCCGACAAAACTTGCTTTCCGAAACCAATAATTTTCGTTTCGAAAGAAAAATATTTGCGGATTCGTTCCGAATTGCGTATCTTTACCCGGTAACCAAGCTAACCAAATAAAGATGAAACGATTTCTTGCCCTTTTGACAGCGCTCGCCTGCACGCTGTCGCCTGCAGTCGCAGACAACCCGAAGGCCGACGCCAAAGCCGTCGTAACTTCGGGAAACGCCCGCTTTACGGTGCTCACGCCGCAGTTGATCCGCATGGAGTGGAGTGCCGACGGACAATTCGAAGACCGTGCGACGCTGACGTTCGTCAATCGCGAGACTCCGGTTCCCGAATTCAAGGTCCGCGAAAGCAAATCGAAACTCACGATCACGACCCCGGCGCTGACGCTTACGTATCTTAAGAACGGCAAATTCAGCGACAAAAACCTGAAAGCCGTATTCACGCTCAACGGCAGGGAGGTGGTCTGGACTCCCGGCATGGAAAATCCGCAGAACCTGCTGGGCACGACCCGCACGCTCGACGGCGCCGACGGCTCGAAACTCAAAGAGCCTATGGAGCAGGGAATCCTCTCCCGCGCGGGCTGGTCCCTGATCGACGATTCGCAGCGTCACGTGCTGACGCCCGACGGTTCCGAATGGAAAGAGTGGGTCGAAGCACGTCCCGAAGGCGACCGTCAGGACCTCTACCTCTTCGCCTACGGACACGACTACAAACAGGCGCTGGCCGACTACGCGCTCGTCGCCGGCCGTGCGCCGATGCCTCCGAAATATACGCTGGGCTACTGGTGGAGCCGCTACTGGCAGTATTCGGACAACGAATTCGTCGATCTGGTGAACAAACTCAAGTCGATGGACGTGCCGATCGACGTGCTGATCGTCGATATGGACTGGCACGAGACATGGGGCCTGCGCAAAAGCAATTCGCCGAAGGACGAATACGGACAGCGCATCGGCTGGACCGGCTACACGTGGCAGAAGGAGCTGTTCCCCTCGCCCGCGAACTTCCTCAAATGGACCGAAAACGAAGAGCTGAAGGTGGCGCTCAACCTCCATCCCGCTTCAGGTATCCAACCTTACGAAGCTGTATACGACGACTTTACCAAAGAATACGGATGGTCTGAGAAAGGCAAGAGCGTACCGTTCAAAATCGACGAACGGAAATGGGCCGACGCCTATTTCAAAACCGTACTCGAACCGATGGAACGCAACGGCGTGGACTTCTGGTGGCTCGACTGGCAGCAGTGGAAAGAGTCGAAATACACCCCCGGACTGAGCAACACCTTCTGGCTCAACCACACCTTCTTCAACCATGCGGAGCGTCAGAACCCCGGACTGCGCCCCTTCATCTACCACCGCTGGGGCGGGCTGGGCAGCCACCGCTATCCGCTGGCATTTTCGGGCGACACCTACGCCACATGGCCCATGCTCGCCTACCTGCCCTACTTCACGGCTACGGCTTCGAACGTCAACTACGGCTGGTGGGGCCACGACATCGGCGGCCACATGTTCCACAAGACGCAGAAGGCGACCGATCCGGAACTTTACACGCGCTGGCTGCAATACGGCGTCTTCACTCCGATTTTCAAAACCCATTCGACCAAAGACCCGCGCATCGAACGCTGCATCTGGTGTTTCCCCGACCATATGTTCCTCATGCGCGACGCCATCCGCCTGCGCTACACGCTGGCACCCTATATCTATAATGCGGCCCGCGAGAATTACGACACGGGCGTCGGCATGTGCCGCCCGATGTACTACGACTATCCCGAATCGGACAAGGCGTACGAGACGCCCGAACAGTTCATGTTCGGCAACGACATCCTCGCCACGACCATCACCCAGCCGGTGGACAGCATAACGGGTCTGGCCCCCCGCACGATCTGGTTCCCCGAAGGGACGTGGTTCGACTGCGCGACCGGCTCGATGTACGAAGGCGGCCGCACCGAGGAGCTGCACTACACGCTGGCGGAAAATCCCCATTACGCCAAGGCAGGCTCGATCATTCCGATGAATCCGGCGACTGTAAAGAACCTCCAGCAGCCGTGCGATACGCTGGTGCTGACCTTCATTCCGGGCGGCGACGGGCAGCTGCGCCACTATGAGGACGACGGCATGAGCCAGCAGTACAAGACGAACTACGCCGTGACGACGGTCACCAAAAAGCAGGAGGGCAACACGGTGCGCGTACGCATTTCGCCCCGCGAGGGTTCGTTTGCGGGCGCGTCCGACAGCCGCAGCTACGAACTGCGCTTCCCGGCCGTCTTCCCGCCCAAGTCTGTAAAGGTCAACGGCAAAGAACTGGCCTACTCGCGCTTCCCGAAGGCCGGGGAGTGGACCTACGACGGCTACACGCTCGCGCCGGTGATCTACACGGGCACGACGGCCTGCGACGCTCCGGTGGAGATCGAACTCGCGTTCGACGACTATGCGACGGCGCATCAGGCCGACCTGTACGGCATGAGCGGCGTCTTCAAACGCTGTCTCGACCTGACCGTCGAATTCAAGACCGAGCAGGGCGCCCACAGCGAACCCTATCTGATGCTGCCCGAAGAGTACCTGCGCGTTTCGCAGTGCCCCAACTTCATCCTCGAAGAGCCGTTCCGCATCGCCGAATTCATCGGAGCCTATGCGAAGAACAAGGCCGCACTGTTCGAAAAGACCGATTCCATGACCATTATCGGCGACAACTTCAAACAGCGCCTGAAGGCCGTGATCGGCAGCGTGAAATAACCGGACGACATACCGCAACAAAATCCCCGCGAAGCAAGTTCGCGGGGATTTTGTTTTACGAGGTATTACATGCTCCGGACTCATCCCGTGGTCCGAATTAATCCCGGATTATTTTTTCAGACTTTGTCGCTCCGGCCCGGCTTCCAGCTCTTGCGCATCCGGCATTCGATGCCCGGCGTCGCGCCGTGCGCCATCGTCTCGACAAGATCGTCCCACGCCTCCGCCACCCAGCCGACCCGCTCACGGCAGTGTTTCAGCACCTCGACGGCCCAGATCCGCACCGCGACCTTCGTACCGGGATCGACGGCCCACTGCGCCGCCGTCTCGGCGATACGCTCCAGCGAAGAGGAATCGGGCGTATAACGTCCCAGCAGGTCGGCCATGATCTTTGCGAAATGGCGCTGCGCACTCCGGTCCGTACAAGCGGGGAAGTCCCTGTCACAGAACGCCCCGGCAAAGGGCATGAACGCATCGGGAGCGGCGAAATAGATCTTTTCGAGCACATAGGCGCTGCGGAAGGCCGCTTTGTGTCCCGCAGGCTTCGGCAGGTTAGCATACGAGGAGGTCGCCACCCGATAAAGCAGCTCCACCGCACCCGCATCGCGCACCCGCCGGGCCACCGTATCGGCGAAGTCCGAATAGAACCGCTCCGAAAGACTCTTTACCAGTTCCGCTTCGGTCATATGTCGGCAACGGGACTAAAACAGACTTTTCTTCGAGGTCGTGACGACGAAATCCTTCAGGTAGAAAGGTTCGAAGTAAGCGATATCCTCCGTACGGCCTTCGTCGAGCGCCTGCTGGGCCAGCCGCGCAAGACCGCGGGCCGAAGGGGCCACCTCGACGAACTCGGCGCCGGCAAGCACGTCAGCGCATTTGCGGGCGCCGCTGCCGAAAATCACGAACGGACCTGCTCCCGGAATTTCCGGAAGCTGCCGGCATCGATCACCTCGGCCGTGACCTCGTTCTGCGGACGGCCCTCCGCATCGAAGACCTGCGCATAAACCTCCATGCGGCGGGCATCGACCATCGGGCAGAGCAGCGCACGGTCCCAGTCGGAAACAGAAAGAATACCCGCTTCATAATCTTCGCGGGCAACCTCCGTCAGCGCGTCGAGCGATCCCACGGCGATCAGCGGCTTCTGCAATCCGTAACACAATCCCTTGGCGAACGACACGCCGATGCGCAGTCCCGTATAGGAGCCGGGACCTTTACCGACCGCCACGGCGTCCAGCTCGTCGGGCGCAATGCCCGTTTCGCGCAGAAGTTCATCGACGAACACGCCGACCTTGCGGGCATGGTCGCGCCCCTCGTCGCTCTCGCGCAGCGAAAGCAGCTCCCCGTCTTTCGCAATACCGACCGAACAGATGTCCGTGCCGGTCTCGATACAAAGAATAAGACTCATATGATTTTATAATTTACCTCCCCAATTTCCGTTCCCGCCGGCGCATGCGCCGCCCGTGACGTCATTCATAAATCCATTTTCCAAAGCGACTCCGCGGAGGAGGGCTTCATGCCGTTTCGGAACAAAAGGCCTGCTGACGCCCGTCAAATCACCCCCAGATGCGCCAGCGCCTTTGCGATACCGTCGTCATCGACCGAAGCGGTCACGTAGTCGGCGGCGTTCAGCGCCTCGTCGCAGGCGTTGCCCATCGCCACGCCTACCCCTGCGGCACGCAGCATCGCCACGTCGTTGCCGCCGTCGCCGAACGCCGCGACCTCGGCCGCCGAGAAGCCGTAACTGCGCATAAACTCCTCCATTCCGGTCGCCTTGTCGATGCCGGCGACATTGACATCGGCGAAAATTGGGCACCAGCGGCTCGCCACGAGTGTCGGC
>ENA-ORTD01001136-ORTD01001136.1-human-gut-metagenome-genome-assembly--contig:-NODE-1136-length-20325-cov-2.940405_pt1 | contig 20325 bp, 20 predicted proteins | sample MGYA00241907_ERZ509178 | MGnify/ENA primary metagenome ERZ509178 (study PRJEB26280, sample SAMEA2338793) | human gut metagenome | biome: human gut; feature: human-associated habitat; material: faeces...
GAGATGGTCGAGGCGGCGCTCGAGTGCCAGGAGGAGTACGGGCACCCGGCGGGCTGCACCATCGCGCAGATCATCCAGGAGTCCGGCCAGGGCGACCGCATGAGCCAGCTCGCAGAGCGCGACCACAACCTCTTCGGCATGAAGTGGTGGTCGGGCTACGCGGGCTGCCCCGAGGTGGCCGGCAAGGCGAACTGGGCCACCAGCGAGGAGTACGTGCCCGGCGAGCACACCCAGATCACGGCGAGCTTCATCCGCTTCACCGGCGACGCCGAGTGCATCCGCTTCCGCAGCAGGGTCTTCCTGCAGGCGGAGCGCTACTCGGGCAACGCCCTCATCCGCGAGGCGATCGAGAGGCACGACTCGGACAGGATGGCCGAGGGGCTCAAGGACGCCGGCTGGGCGACCGACTCGTCCTACGTCGAGTCCCTGAAGTCGATCATGGCGCAATGGGGCCTCTACCGGCTCGACTCCATGACGGTCGATGACCTGAAGTACCCGGCCGCGAACGGGAACGCGATCGTCGAGGCGGCGTACAGCCAGCTCGGCGTGCCCTACGTGTGGGGAGGCTCGACCCCCGGCAAGGCGCTCGACTGCAGCGGGCTCACGCAGTACTGCTACGCGCAGGCGGGCATCCGCATAAGCCACTACACGGGTTCCCAGTACGAGGAGCTCAGGCGCATACCGCTCTCGGAGGCGAAGCCCGGCGACATCCTCTACCGCTCGGGCCACGTGGCCATCTACATCGGCGACGACAGGTACATACACGAGCCGCGAGCGGGCGACGTGTGCCGCATAGCGAGCGGCATCGGCAGCTTCAGCTGCGCGCTCACCGCGAGATAGGAGAAACCAATGCAGGGAAAGTCAAGGGTCATGGCCGCCGTCGCGGCAGGCGCGCTCACCGTGGCGCTCGGCGCGGGCGCGGCGCGCTGCGCCATCGCCCCGCAGGAAGGCGCGCAGGATAGTCCCCAGGAGCAAGAGCAGCCCGCGGCTGCAGGCGCCGACGTGGCGACCGGGAAGGCCGCCTCGGGCGCCGAGGCGCTCTGGAACACCGCATGGACGGGCGCCGACGACCCGACAGCCACGCTGCGGATCGTCGAGGGCGCCATGGTGGAGAGCTCAGGCGGCACCGAGCGCGCCTGGTTCTTCTCGGCCGAGGAGCCCTCCGAGGCCGGCGGCGTGCTCAGCGTGCCCATCGACGTCAAGGGAACCGGCGACAAGGCGGGGGGCCTGTCGCTCATCCAGGTCTCGGGCGACGGGGGCGCCCGCACCCTGGCCTGCGACCTCCTAGCGCAGGCCTACGCGCTCCAGAAGGCGCAAGACGGAGCGTTCTCCGTGACCGGCACCGACGACCGCCTCTCCGAGGCGCTGGGCGCGGACGCCGACGCCATCGAGGAAGCCGTCGCCAGGAAGGCGGCGGAGGTGTCCCCGCAGGCGGCGGGTGCCTCCTGGGACAAGGAGGTGTGGCTCGACTACGCCGGGAACGTCGCGTCGACGACCTTCACGCTCGACGACCCCGCCTCGACGGTGGTCACCGTGGTCTCGCGCGGCGGCTCGCTGGAGGCGATGTAGCCATGGGGGCGCTCAAGGCGCGACGCCGAAGGGCGTTCGCCATCTCCGCCGCGACGGCGTTCGCCCTCTGCGCGCTCCTGCTCGTCCCCGCGCAGCCGGCATACGCCGACATAGCCGGGGACGTCAACGATTGGCTGTGCGGCCTCCTGCGCGACTGCTGCAACTGGATGTTCAAGGCGCAAACGGGCGTGCTCGGGTCGATCGGCGCGAACGGGATCCTCTCGGCCGACTTCGCGCACATGCTCACGAGCTCGAGCGACCTGACCATGCACGACGTCGCCCGGGGCGTATGGCAGGTTGCCATCCTGCCGATCGGGTGCGGGGTGCTCGGCCTGGTCTTCACCCTGAAGCTCATCGAGATCTCCCAGCGCATGGACGGCAGCCAGAGCCTTCCCGGCGTCAAGGAGGTCGTGTTCCTCCTCGTGTTCTTCGCCGTGTTCCTGTTCCTCATACAGAACAGCTTCGACCTGATGGCGTCGATCTACGAGGTCTGCGGGCTCGCCATCGACCGAGTCGAGGCGCTCTTCGGCGCCGGAGGCGCGCTCGACCTGCCCGAGGTGTCCGTCGTCACCACCGACGACGACATCCCCTCGCTCATCGCCATGCTCGTCGTGAGCCTCATCAGCTGGGTCGTGGTGCTGGCGGCCTACGTCATCGCCCTCGTGGTCTGCTGGGCCCGCGCGCTCCAGCTCTACATCATGGCCGCGTTCGCCCCGATCCCGCTGGCGTTCCTCGGCATGGACGCCACGCGCCAGATAGGTGTCGGCTACCTGAAGAGCTTCGGGGCGGTCTGCATCGCCGGCGTCATCATCCTCGTGCTGCTCATATCGTTCCCGCTCGTGCTCGGCGGGCTCACCGGGGCAAACCCCGGGACGGGCACCCCGGCCGACGCGGTCGCGAACGGGCTCACCTACGCGCTGCAGTACCTGGCCATGTGCGTGCTGCTCATCCTGGCCCTCGTGAAGAGCGGCTCCTGGGCGCGCGACATCGTGAGCGGCTTCTAGCGGAAAAGCGAGGAAGGGGGCGGTCGCCATGAGATAGAGGCGCCGCGCCGGGGCACGCGTCCCGGCGGATGAAGACAAGGACCGATTGAAAACGAAAAGGAGGAAAGACATGGAAGAGAGGAAGAACGTGTACCTCTCGCTGCACAAGAGCTTCGTGCGGGAGGGAATCGAGTACACCGACCGCGCGACCGGCGAGGCCAGGACCTTCAACTCGGCGACCCTTCCCAAGGGCACCGTCGTCGACGGCATGGACGTGGGAGGCTACGAGTTCAGCCCCATGTTCGTTAACGAGAGCCGCTTCAAGGGGGCCGACTTCCGAGACATACCGCTGCTCGCGAACCGCGAGGTGTGGCTGAGGAAGACGGTGATGGGCCCGGACGGCCGGCCCGAGCTCGACGAGGGCGGCCGCGCGGTCAAGGACACCGTGAAGGTCATGCCGGCGCAGCTCAAGGAGGCCGTTGACGCAGAACGCTCGCGCTACCTCGCGGAGCGCGCCGAGCACGCCCGCAAGGCGAGCCGCGCCGCCGAGCACGAGGCGCCCCGCGCACAGCGAAGCGTCGAGAGATAGGGAGGCGGAAAGATGAACGCAGCGAAAGACTGCACCCTGCAGGAAAAGCTCCTCCGATGCGCCATGGCGCTCATCCTGGCGGCGGGGGCGCTGCTCGCCTCCGTGGCGGCCTCGCCCGCCTACGCCGCGCCGAGCACGGTCGACGTGTCCATCGGCGGCAAGATCCCATACGGCGGCTTCGCCACCACGTGGATGAGCGCCGACGGCAACATCGCCTACTGCGCCGAGCCCTCGTCCCCGACGCCCGAGCCGGGCTCCTACTCGACGAGCCCCGTGCCGAGCGGCGACGTGACCGCGGCCATCTGGTACTCGTTCGGCTCTCCCGGCTTCGACGCGTCGATGTTCCCGGGCAGCTGGTACGACGGCGGCGGCTGGGACGACGCCAAGTACGCGGCTGCGAGCCACGTGCTCATCGCCTACGCCTACTCGGGGTCCGAGTCGGCGGCCACGCACGGCACGAGCTCCGAGTTCGCCTCCTGGGCGAAATCCGAGCTGATCGGCGGGACCTTCGCCAAGATGAAGGCGGGCGCCGGCAGGGTCTCCGCCGGGTTCGAGGCGTTCTGCGTCAGGACCGGCGGCGGCTCCCAGACGCTCGTGAGCTTCAGCTGGTCCACGGGCGGAGTCAAGGTCGCCAAAACGGACTCCGAGGCGGGCGCGGAGCCCCAGGGCGACGCCTCGCTCGACGGCGCGAGTTTCTCCGTCGTTAACGAGACCGGCCGCTACGTGCTGGTCGGCGGCAAGTACTACGCCGACGGAGAGGTCTGCGCCACGATCAGGACCGCGCCCGAGGACGGGTCGCACGTCGCCGCGACCGGCGCCGACGCGCTTCCCGCAGGCAATTACCGCATCGTCGAATCCGGCGCGCCAGAGGGCTACGACGCCAGCGACGCCTCCGTCGCGTTCACCGTGAAGGCCGACGAGGTGCGCGACCTCACGGGCGACCCCGTGCCCGACGAGGTCTTCCGCGGCGGCGTGCAGGTGACCAAGTCCGACAAGGAGCTGCAGGCGTCCGAGGCGCTGGCGGGCAACGGCCACGAGGAAGTGCCGGGCGAGCACCCCGGCCTCGACGGGATCGAGTTCACCGTCACGAACCGCTCGGCGCACAAGGTCCTCGTTGACGGCGAGTGGCGCGAGCCGGGCGAGGCCGTGGCCACGCTGACCACCGCATGGAACGACGAGGCCGGCGCCTACACCGCGCAGACCGCGGCCGACGCACTGCCGTACGGAACCTACGACGTGCGGGAGACGGCGACGAACGGGAGCTACCTGCTGACCGACGGCGAGCCCCGCACCTTCGAGGTCCGCGCCGCCGGCGAGATCGTGAGCGCCTCCGCGGACGGCGCCGCGCTCGAGTTCCGCGACCAGGTGGTGCGCAACGACCTCGAGCTCTCCAAGAAGAGCGAGTCCGACAACGCCGGCCTCATGGTCCCGTTCGCCATCGAGAACGCGGCCACCGGCGAGACGCACGTGCTGGTGACGGACCGCAACGGCGACGCGTCGACCGCGAGCAGCTGGAACAGGCACTCGAGCGACACCAACGCCAACGACGCCCTGCTCGGCCATGAGGGCCCGATCGGGGCCGCCGATATGGACCCGAAGGCCGGCATCTGGTTCTCTCTCGGCGAGGACGGCTCCTCGGCGCCGGTGGACGACTCGCTGGCGGCGCTGCCGTACGGCTTCTACACCATGACTGAGCTGCGCTGCGAGGCCAACGAGGGCCTCGAGCTCATCACGAGGAGCTTCTGGATCGATCGCGACTCGACGGTCGCGAAGGCCGTGTGGATGGGCCTTGACGACCAGGAGGGCCCGCGCATCTCCACCACGGCAAAGGACGGGGCGGACGGCGACAAGGACGTCTCGGCCGACGCCGAGGCCAAGGTCGTCGACGCCGTCGCCTACGAGGGCCTGAAGTCCGGCGAGGAGTACGAGCTCTCGGCCACCCTCGTCGACAAGGCGACCGGCGAGCCCGTGGCCGACGCCTCGGGCATGCCCGTGGAGGCCAAGGCCGAGTTCGCCCCCGCGCTCTCGACGGGCAGCCAGGACGTCGAGATCTCCTTCGACGCGAGCCTGCTCGGCGGCCGCGACCTGGTCGTGTTCGAGAGCCTGCGCAAGGACGGAGCCGAGGTGGCGTCGCACGCGGACCTCTCCGACGAGGGCCAGACCGTCCACGTCGCCGTCGAGGTGGGCACGCAGGCGGCCGACGCCGCCGACGGCGACCAGGTCATCGAGGCCGGCAAGGCCAAGGTCGTCGACACGGTGGCCTACAAGGGCCTCGTCCCCGGCGAGACCTACATCGCCGTGGGCACGCTCATGGACAAGGGCACCGGAGAGCCGTTCCTCGACAAGGACGGCAACGAGGTGACCGCGCGCACGCCCTTCGAGCCCGAGGCGCCCTCCGGCACCGTCGAGGTGACCTTCGAGTTCGGCACCGAGGGCCTGGCCGAGGGAGACGAGCTCGTCGTCTTCGAGAAGGTCCTGGACTCCGCCGGCAACGTCGTTGCGGCCCACGAGGACATCGACTCCGCCGAGCAGAGCGTCGCCGTGGACAACCCCGACACGCCCGAGGTTCCCGACGAGCCCTACGCCAAGACCGGGGCCGACGCCCCCGACGGCACCGGCTACGCCGTGGCCGCGGGCATCGCTCTGGCAGCTGCGGCGGGCGCGGGCGGAGCGCTCGCGTACCGCAAGCGCAAGGCGGCCGCGAGCAAGGACGAGGCGGCCGAAAAGCCGGAAGAGTAGCGGCAGCGCATCGATACCGAACCGGAGGCCCTGGGCGCCCGCCCGGGGCCTCCCCTGCGAACGGGGGAGGACATGAACAAAGGGAAAGCCGCCACGGCGCTCGCCGTCGCCGTGGCGTTGCTGGCGCTGGCGGCGCTCGCCGTCCTGCCGCAGCCCGAGAGGAACCCGTACGTGGTGCACGAGGTGCCCGCTGCGGAAGAGGACGCGGCGATGGGGGCTCAAGAGACGGGAGGCGGAATCGACTGGGACGCCCTTCCCGCCTCCGTCGTCGCATGGGTGCGCGTGCTGGACACGACCGTCGACTGCCCGATCGTCCAGGGCCGGTCGGAATCGCCCGACTTCTACCTCACGCACGATGCTAACGGCGAGCGCTCCGCATGGGGCGCTCCCTACATCGACGCAGGCTGCGCGCAGGGAGCCGAAAGCCCGCTCGTCATCGTGTACGGGCACCACATGTCCGACGGCACCATGTTCGCGCCGCTCGCGCAGTACTCGTCGCGCGACTTCGCCGAGGGGCACCGCACCATCCAGGTCTTCACCCGCGAGAAGGCGATCAAGCTCGAGGTCTTCGCGGCCGACGTGGTCGACGCGAGCTCGGAGGGAAAGCGGACCGACTTCGCAGACGCGGCGGCGCTCGACTCCTATCTCGGGGACAAATTGTCCCGATGCGAGGTCGTCCTGGAAGAGCCGAAAGACGTCGCCCAAGCCTGGGCCTTCGTCACCTGCAGCTACCAGACGAGCAACTCCCGCACCGTGGTCTACGCGAAGGAGGTGGAAGCATGGGATTCGCGCCCTTCGGAATAGGGCTCCTCATGGGGCTCCTCGCGCTCACGGCCTACGCTTGCTGCGCAGCCGGCGACGACGACCAGGACTAGCCTTCGAAAATCGGAATCGCAACCAAGCAGAACGATCAACCTCCTCGCTCCGATGGTCAGACGAGGGGCTTGCGCATGGCGGGATAATCTAAGGTCATGGACAGAAAGGGAGGTTGGGTATGGCGATCATCGACTGGGAAGCGGCACGCCGCCGAGACGAATACGGACCCGGACCCGTCGACGCCATCCCGGAATGCGACCGGAACGGCTCCTCACCGAAGGCCCTGGCGGCTTGGGACGCCATAAGCAACGAAGAAAAGCGAATCCTGCTCAACAACGCTTGGTGCCGCGACTGCCACGACGCCAACGCATCGTTCGCTCCCGGCTACACGCTGCGCGCCGACAAGTTCGGAATCGTGATCGAGGGCAATTGCACGAAATGCGGCTGCGCCGTCGCCCGGTGCGGCTACTAGGCCCCATCCGGGCTCAGGGGCAAGCGGGACGGCTTCGCCGACGCGGTGGAGCCCAACCCCTACCACGGGGACAAATTGTCCCAGACGAGGAAGTCGCGCGCCGTCCTCCTTGTCACATACTCAGCTGACAACTGAATCTAGTGTCCATAATGCTCGTTGTGTTAGACCGCTTTGGATACTGGGACTTTTCCTATAATCTTTCTTGCTTAGATAGCGGGCGAAAGCGAAGGAGCTCCTATGGTCACCAAGGATGATGCGTGTTGGATAATCGGCCTTTCCGCAGGTGCGGGCATTGGCGTATATCTTGATGGCGGCTGGGGCGTCGATGCGCTTGTCGGGCGTGAGACCAGGGCTCATAACGACATCGACCTGTTCGTTCAGCGCGGGGATTACCAAAGGTTCGTGGATCTAATTGCTGATGAGGGGTTTTCCGAGGTGGCTGCATCTTTCACCACCGAAGATCACACGGTGTGGCAAGACGAGGCGGGGCGCATCGTCGACCTGCATTGCTTCGATTTCGCCGAGAATGGCGATATTCTGTATCAGGGAGATCGTTTTCCCGGGGAGGTCTTTTCGGGGAGGGGGCGCATCGGCGAGGTGGAGGTGTCGTGCATCGACCCCGAAAGCCAGCTGTTGTTTCACTTGGGCTATCAGCATGACGAGCACGACGTCCACGATGTCATGCTCCTATGCCGTGAGTACGGTTTCGACGTTCCCGAAGAATATCGCTAGCTGTTGCTTTTTGCATCGGGTCACGACTTCAGCGCTTGCCGCAGATGCGCTGCGCCAGACCGCCCTGGACATCACGCCACGCCGTATATGGCCCTCCGCGCACGCGAGTCCCATTTCGCCTGCTTGATCCAGTACTCGTAGAACGGATAGGGGGTCACCTTGTACTGGCGCCAGGTCTTCTCGTACGTGCCGCGGGCCGCCTGCCTCACTATGAGCTCGGCGAGCTCGTCCGCGCTCCTGCGGACCTTGAAGCACCATGTCCACTTGAACCAGGCGAGGTAGTTCTCGAGGCGTCTCGTGGAGACGCCCCGGAACCTGCCGATGAAGTGCCTCATCTGGGAGTGGAGGCTGTTCACCCTGTTGATGGCGTGCTCCTCCCTCTTGCTGGCGATGTGCTCGCCGACGCCGAGGGCGGGCAGGACGCGGCGGTACACGTGCGCACGGTCCGTCGAGATTATCGCGCCGACCGCGAGCTTGTCGGCGAGCAGCTCCCTGGCCGCCGCCTCGTCGAGGCCGCCCCTCCCCGCGATCTCGTAGAAGATGTCGCCGGCGTCGTTGATGCCGGTGAGCACGCATATCTTCTCGTGCCCGTCGGTTCCCTGCGACCTTGTGCGGGGCCTCCTGGGCACGCCGGACTCCGACCTGGAGCGGTTTCCCTTGAAGCTCTCCCTGAAGAAGCACTCGTCGAGCTCGGCCCCGCCGCCGGCCTCCACGCGGAAGGCGGGCATGCGCTTGGCCATGGCCTCGAGCAGCCTGTGGCGCATGAAGAACGCCGTCTTGAGGCACACGCCGCACTTTTCCGCCGACTCGCGCAGCGGGAGCATGTCCACGTGGCACTCCGCGAACCTCATCCAGGCCGACCTGTCGAGCTTGGTGGTGGAGAAGATGCGCATGGTGGCGTCGGTGAAGGTCCTGGCGCACCCTCGGCAGAGGAACCGCTGACGGCCGCGCCCGTCTCGCCCCCTCTTCACGTAATGCGGGGAGCCGCACCAGGGGCAGGCTCTGTCGGGATCGTCTTCCGCCCCCTCGCTTGCCGCGAGGTCGAAAAGCTCCGCGTCTATCAGCGCCTTGAGCGATCTCAGGGCCCTGCTCTTCTCGGCAGCCGTCATCTGCGGGAGGAACTGCCTCGTCATCTGGGTGAGCACGTCTTCCATTGCAACCTCCATCTCTTCTGATGATGGAATTGTCGCAACCGGGGCCCCGTCGCGTGTACTGCGTGCAGGACACTTATCCAAAGCGGTCTAACACAACGATAATGCTGTACACCGACGACGCTTTTCGCGCAGATAATGACCGGTGGTTAAAACACTGATAGAGACCAAATCCATCGGTGGGATAATGGCCTTTGATTGCAAATGGAGAAAGGCAGGGACGATGGGCTTCTTCGATAAAGGCTTCGACCCAATAAAAGAGGCGCAGAAGGCTGCGGCCGCTGCAGGAAAAGGAATCGCAAGCGCTGTCGAACAGGCATCGAATGCCGCTCAAAGCGCCGCCGATCAGACGGGACAGGCCATCGGGGACATTGCAGGCAAGGCAAAAGGTGCCGTTCAGAGCATTGGAGATGCGATCAAGGACGGTCCAGAGCCGAAGAGCTTCAAGTACAACACTGAGTTTGTCGATGAGCAAGACGCTGACGCATCGACCAAATCTCAAAGTCCGGCTCCCGAACATATGGCGAAAACGCTCGGCGGTGTAGCTGAAGGAGCCGCAAATGCCGCGAGCGCTGCGGCCGCCGGTGCTCAAGGCGCTGTCGCCGCCGTCGCAGGCAAAGCGGGAGAAATCGCCGATGGGATCAAGCAAGGCGTCGAGAATGCAAGGGCGAAAGAACCGGATGAGTACGAGCTCGCCGTCATCGAATACAACCAAGCCTATACAGATCTGGAGTCGGGAGGGATCGAACTCTACCAGTCCAGGCTGAGGAGCATCGACCTGCTGGACCTCGTTACCGATCTGGTGAACTCGATCGCGAACACGCCGAAGTCGTTTGTGGAGGATATCGAAGAGGTGTCCCACAAGAAGCGAAGCTTCAAGGAGTCGGAGTCCTTCGCCCGCGAAGAGCTGGACTCGGCACGGAAATCGGCGGCCAGCGCCGGCGCCGGCGTCGCGGCGGGCATGGCCGTTGCCAGCATAGCCCCATCCGCCGCCATGTGGGTTGCCACAACTTTCGGGACCGCCTCCACGGGCGCCGCGATCTCCACGCTGTCGGGCGCTGCCGCGACGAACGCGGCGATGGCCTGGCTCGGCGGAGGCGCATTGGCTGCCGGAGGAGGCGGGATGGCCGCCGGCAGCGCTTTCCTGGCGATGGCCGGCCCCATCGGATGGGGCATCGCAGGCGCCACGTTGCTGACCTCCATAGCGCTTTTCGTGAAAAAACAGCACAAGATCGCTGAGGAAAAGCACGAGGAGCTCTTGTCGGTAAAGAGAAACACCGAGGCTCTTAGGGAGACGTCTGCAGCGATCGTGGCGCTCAGGACAAAGACCGATGCTCTTCGCGAAGAGCTGTCCGGGTCCTTTATGTCCTCATGCCGCCTGCATGGCGCCGACTACCTTTCCATCTCCGACGACGAGAAACTGGCCCTGGGCTCCTTGGTAAACAACGCGAAGTCCCTGGGCAGCCTCATCGTCGAGAGGGTGGCCACCCGGGACGGTGAATAGCCGTGAATACAGAGAAAGTAGTCAAGAGCACTCAGGAGCAGGCCGTCGCCGCCTGGATCGGCTTGATCAACCAGATGAGAATCGACGACCTCATCGAGAATCTCAACCGCCAAGACCAGAACCTCGATTCCGCAATGGAGTCCATGAACTGGGCGCTCGGGAAGATCGAGGACCTCGTCGTTGCGAACAGAGGCGGCAACAAGGGCGTCCATGGGTTCATCGCCGAGGTGGCCGAATGCGGGTTGGAGAACGCGCAGAGCCTCGTCCATGGCGATAAACCGGCAATGGAATGGGTTAATGACAACGGACCCGCCGACCTTTTGCGCGACGGCGTCGAGATACAGGTCAAGTTCGTGAACGCCGGCGGCAAGTTCTCCCTGGACGCCGTGGCCGCCCATTTGCAGAAGTACCCCGATTTCCTCGACAAAGACGGCATCTACCAGATCCCGAAGGACCATCTCGACGCGGTGCGCTCCCTGTACGAGATGCCAAAGGAGGAAGCGGCCAAGCTGGCGTCCTCGACCGGCGGCCCGTCCTACTCAACCTGGAAGAGCATCCATGAGTTCTTCGACTCAAGCGGGTTCAGCATCGATGACCTCGAGGCCTCCAAATTCGAGTACTCGGAGGTCCAGAAGAACGCTATCGCCGACAAGATGGCCGAGGAGAAGAGCAGGCTCGCAGACGAGAGCGAGCGAATAAAGAGAGACATCTACGAGGAGCACAAGCCAACGCCCCAAGAGGGCGCGAAGGCCGCAGCGGCTGGCGCCGTTCTGGAAGCGGGAACGGCATTCGCCATTTCAATGAAGCGTCATCTCAGGAACGGAAAGCGCATCGGCGACTTGACCCAGGACGACTGGGAGGAAATCGCAAAAGATTCCGGCATGGGACTCGTCAAGGGCGGGGTTCGCGGCGGAGCTGTTTATTGGCTGAACAACTACACGGCCACGCCCTCATCTGTTGCAAGCGCGCTGGTCACGGCATCATTCGGCGTCGCAGAATGCGCTTACAGGTTCCGCAGCGGCGAGCTTACGGAGATTGAGTTTATAGAAAGCTCAGAAATCGCGTGTCTCGATGCGTCTGTGAGCGCGTTCTCGAGCTTCGTGGGCCAGGCCATCATTCCGGTCCCGGTTCTGGGCGCCCTCGTCGGCAACGCCGTAGGCACGACCGTGTACGAATTGGGAAAGGATTTCTATGACAAACGAGAGGCGGAGCTGCTCGCGCACTATGCCCAGGAATTGAAGGCCCTCGATACTGAGCTCGATGGCGAATACGCCGCATGCATCAGCGGCCTTCGTGAGAATATGAGCGCATACATCAGCCTTCTCGAGAAGGCTTTCTCCCCGAATGTCGCAATGGCTTTTTCCGGCTCCGTTGAGTTGGCGGCAAGCCTTAACGTCCCGGACGGCGAAATCCTGCACACGCGCGAAGAAGTCGACGATTTCTTCCTGAATTAGAATCAGCCAGGTTAAAGAAACAACGGCCGAGCGAAACCCAATCGCTCGGCCGTTTGCCGTTTAGAACGGATGAATCTCCTGTATTACCATCATGCTCACTTGCCTAGGCAGGCAAACTGCAATCGCCTACATCACCCACTTGAACACGGCGCGGAACAGCCAGACGAAAAAGCCCAGCGTGACCTTAAGCGCCGCCATGAGGAACCTACCAAGCCTCTTCATCGACGTCACCCCAATCTTCCTTGACCTTGCGGGCGCCCTCGTCGGCGCCCTCTTCCTTCTCTTCCACGAGCAGCCTCGCCAGCTCGTCGGGCACGCCCGGGACCTCCGCCCTCCCCAGCGTGCGCTGCAGGTCCCTTATCTGCGACTTCAGCGGTTTTGAGGGAGGGCCCACGTGCTCGCGGTAGCAAGCGCAAATCGCAGAGGCATCACATAGATAGCCCCGCACCCGGGCGAACGCCTCGTCGCCGTCGAGCAGAACGCGGCGGGCTCGCCCGAGCTCGGCCTCCGAGGCCAGCATGAAGCGCCACCCGCGGAACCTGCGCGCCGCCGGGATGCCGTCCCCGGGCGCGTCGGCGCGCCAGTCGTCGCGCACCTGGTGCCAGTTCGCCGTGAGCCAGAGCCCCTTCTCGGGCTCCTCGCGCATCTCGAGCTCGAACTCCGTGAGCATGTTCGCGCCGGAGAACGGCGACCCCTCCGTGAACGAGAGCGTGTCGAACAGCGTCGTCTTGCCGCCCTCGTACTCTATCCTCACCATCATCTCCGGCCCCTCTCCCTGCGCTGGTCCTGCTGGGCCCGCTGCCGCTCGGCGGCGAGGATGCGCTGCTGCTCGTCCGCTCGGTGGCACTGGCGCGAATTGCCGCTGGCATCGTCGCGCCCTTCAACGTCCCCGTAGCGGGTCTTGAGCGGCATGAGCCCGTTCTCGGCCATATAGGCGCGGGCGGCCTCGAGGCGACGGTACCCCTCGCCGCCCGCCTGGCCTCGTCGCTCGAGCGTCGTCATCCTGAGCCCGAACTCCTCGATGGACTCGACGTCGAACTTCGCGCAGGTCTCGAGCGCCGAGGAGAGCCTGCTCAGCTCCGAGAGGTCGTTGAGCTCGAGGGCCCGCTCGGCGGCCTCGCGGATGCGCGCGGTGCTCGCGTCCGTGGGACGGTAGGCGCCCTCGCGCTCGAAGCGCCGGCGGAGCATCTCCTTGCCGTAGACGAACCCCAGGCGCTCGCCGCTTACCTTCTTGGACGGCTCCTCGGCCAGGCTGAACACCCAGTCGTCCCGCCGCGCCTTGGCCGAGTTGTCGGCGACGTGCACGCCCAGGGCGTCGAGGATGCCGAGGAACTCCGCCTCGTCGCGCGCCGTGGTCTTGGCGAGCGCGACGCGGGCGCGGATGTCGCCGACCCACGAGTAGCCGCCAGAGCGCATGATCTCCTTCTCGGCCCGGCCCAGGTAGATGCTCCTGCGGCTCCTGGGCCCGCCCGCGCCGGCATGCCCGCGCGCCTTCGAGGGAGATTCGGGCGCCCGGTCGTTGGAGAGTCCCGACAGCCCGCGCTCGCGGGCCATGTCCTGCAGGTCTCGGTTGAGGTCCTCGGGGTGCTGGGTCTGCATGCGGTAGCCGGTGCGGAGGTTGGCGTTGTTCACGACGATGTGCGCGTGCGGTATGCCGTGGGCGTTGTCGTCGTGGTAGACGATGGCGATCTCGTGGTCGCCGAAGTGCTTGAGCGCCCACGAGCACGCGAGCTCGCGCAGCGCAGCCAGGTCGATGTCGTCGCCGGGGTCCGGCGAGAGCACGAAGTGCTTGAACGTGCGCGCGGGCTTACCCCTCCAGGGTGCGTCCGTGCCGAACGCGGCGCGCGTGGCGTCCATCTCGGCGTCCCAGGCGCAGGCCTCCTTGGCGTCTTCCCCCAGCGCGCCGGCGTCGCGCTCGTCGTAGCTCAGGTTGAACAGGTCGCGCGCCAGGGCGCGGCCTCCCTTCTCGAGGTAGCGGCGAATGCCTCCGGTCGAGCCGTGGCCGCTTATCGGCTTCAGGATCGGCATGGCGAGCCCTCCACGAGCGAGTCGGCGCCGATGCGACCGAGCTCCGCCGTCATCTCGCGGGCCGCGGCGTTCACGTCGGCGAGCTCGCGCTCGATCGTCGGGATGCTATCCGCGACGAGGTCGCGGTCGACGTGCCCGTGGCGGGCGTGGAAGTTGATGAGGTTCATCGCGTGCACGGCCTGGTTGTAGTGGTAGCCCCACTTCGTGAGCTCCCGAGACATCGACCAAAGGGCCCTGCGGTCCACGAGTATGCGGTGCTCGTCTCCCGCGTTGGCCTCCGTCGACAGCGGTATGCGAACGAGGTAGCGCAGGTACTCCGACTTGCTGAGGCCGGCGCGCTCGCACCGCTCGCAGAGCGCGTCGTAGTCGCCTCCCTCCATGCGGAACGTGACGCGGCGCTCCTTGCCTTTGGCGGCGCCGGCTTCCATGCCGGATTACTTCCCTCGGGCCCGCCGTGCGGCGGGCGCGTCTCTCTAGGGGCGCGGGGGATCCCCCGCAGGCGACTGCCCGGCTCGGGCGCCGCCTCTGGGACCGGGCCTCGCGAAAGCGGGCTCTTAAACGGCCCGCGGCATGACGGGTCCGAGGCCGCACGGTCCCCAAGTGCTATGGACGCCCGACGCGATGTCGGACGCCATAGGCTACTTGCTGGATTTCGGGCCTGAGGACCTTCTGCGGCCCTTCCGGGCGCCTGCGCCCGTCTCTGCGTAGGGCGCCGTCATGAGCGCCATCTCCCGCAGCAGCGAGAGGTCGGCCGGGCTCGGGCTCTCGGGCGGGCTCTCCAGGAAGTCGGCGACGAGCCTCGCTGCCTTGGAGATGCGCCCGTCGGGGCCGGCCTGCGCCTTCCCCTCGCTCCTCACGTAGTCGGAGAGCTCCCGCTTGGTGCGGCGCCACGGCTCCATGGCGGCGTGCATCTCCGCCTGGCGCTCCTTCGGCATGCCCGCGAGCGAGCGCACCGCCTCGGCGCTGAGGTTGCCGCGGTCGGCCTCGGCGGCCCACTCGGGCGAGAGGTCCTCGGCGATCCTGCGGGCCAGCCTCTCTTCGCGCGCGATGGTCTTGCCGGAGACCTTGCGGCCCGTCTGCCGCTCGATGATGGCGGCCTTCACGTCGTCGACGCGCATGCCGGAGAGCGACGGGCCCTCGGAGCGCAGGCGCACGGCGTCGCCCCTGAGCGCCTCGGTCGCGGCGGCGCGCTCGGTCACGGTGAGCGCGCGGGTGAAGTAGTTCGCGGCGTGGAGCAGCGTTACCGCCCGCTCGTCGTCGATGCCCTCTATCACGCGGCAGGGCATCCTCTCGTAGGCGGGGTCGTCCTTCGCGAGCAGCGCGTAGGCGGCCTTGCGCCGGTGCCCGGAGACCATCTGCCACGAGCCGTCGCCGACCTTTCGCACGAGCGGCAGGTCGGTGAGGCCGTCCTCTCGTATGGACTCGGCGAGCTCCGCTATGCCGGCCGGGTCCATGGAGTACGCGGCGTTCGCCGGGTGGTCGGCGATGTCTGCCACCGCGATTTCCGACACCGGGTAGCGCCCGCGGGTGCGCGACGCGCCGTCGAGAAGCCCCGTGATGGTGAAGCCCGCGGCCACCTGGCTAGGCGAGCTCACGGGACACCTCGTCGGCGAGCGCCTCGTAGTCGCGCGCGGGGCGGCTCCCCGGCTCGAAGGCCGCCACCGGCTTCCACTGCCAGCTGCCCTCGCAGACCTTGCTGCTCGCGTGGATGACCGTCTCGAACTGCTCTTCCGGGAAGAACCCGTCGAGCACGGCCGCTCCCGTGGCCTCGGCGTTGGTCATGCGGCCGGGAACGCAGGTGCGCAGTATCTTCCAGCGGGGCGTGGGCATGCGGAGCGCGTCGGCGATGGAGCGCGTCGCCTCGACGGTGAGCGCCGTGCCGCGCATCACGGTGGAGTCGAGCTTCACGGGGATGACGACCATGCCGCCCTCCGCCGCGGCGAGGTAGGCGTTGAAGGCGAGCCTGCGCATCACGGGGCTGCAGTCGATGAGGCAGGCGTCGTAGGAGCCCGAGGCGTCGTCGAGGGCGAACTTGAGGCGCTGCTCGCGCAGGAGCATCTCGTTCTGGTCGACGAGGTCGATGGTCGAGGCCACCACGTCGAGGCCCTCCCCGGCGGCGTAGGCGACCTCCTCCACGGGCGCGCCGCCGTAGAGCAGCTCGACCGACGTGCGCCGCTCGGAGGCGGCCCGGTCGTAGAGGCCGAAGAAGTCTGTGGCAGACGCCTGCGGATCGAGGTCGACGAGCAGGGTCCGAAGGCCCCGGGCGGCGAAGATGGCCGCCAGGTTCACGGCGGTCGTCGTCTTGCCGACGCCGCCCTTGTAGTTGGAAATGGCTATCGTGCGCATGGGTCGCGTCCTCTCTAGCGTGGGGCGCGCCTCGCCGCATCAGGTCCGGCGCGCCCCGAGTCTCGGAGCGTCGGGACAAAACCGTACGGATTTGTCCGACAAGCGGAGTGTACCACGAAAACGTACGGATATGTACGCTTTCGTGGTACAGGGGCCGGATTCAGGGAAACCCGGCCCCGGGAGCCCGGGGCCGGGCGCGCCGCCTAGGAGAGCGGCTCCATCTCGCCGAAGCAGTTGACGTGGTGGCGCAGGAGCGCTCGGTTCTCCTTGACGACCATCATCGCCACCTCGTCGAAGCGGACCGGGGTGTCGGCGTAGTCGTCGCCGTTGCCGGCGAGCCACGTCGCCGCCAGCGCCTCGCGCAGCCCGCGCGCCCTGTGTGCCTCGGGGAAGCCGTCCGTCCCGATGCGGACCGTGGCGTCGACGAACACCAGGGTCCCGTCCTCGTCCACCGCCACGAGGTCGATCCCGCCGATGCCCTCGGGCCCCTGCCAGGCCTGGTCGACGATCTCGTAGCCCTTGCGCTCGAGGAAGGCCTTGACCGCGCCCATCGCCTTTTCCTTCATGTCGTTCATGTCTTGCTCCTTAGACTCTTAAGGCCCGCCCCTGTGGCGTGCCTTGCGTCGCGTGAGTCGCATGCAGCGCGGGCGTGCCGGCAAGGGAGGAAGCGAAGTCGGACGTGGTTGTAGAAATCTCCCGACGTCAGTTTTTTCGCGTTGTTCGCGCGCGCAGCGCATGGGGCGAAGAACTCGAAAAAGTGTCGCGGCCCTTGCTGGCCGCCTGCCGGCGTGCGACCCTGCGCGTCCAAGGAGCGCCGGGGCGGGTTTCGGGTCGGAGGGGCGGAGGCGTGCGGCATGGAATCCGGCGTGGGCGCCGAGACCCTCCGGGCATGGGATGCGGCCCGTCGGCGGTTGCCGGGGCGCTCGCGAGGGTTACGTCGGGACGTCGCGTGGAGGACGGAGGCGCGTTTCCGAGTCGCGGCGCCGCTACCCTAATCGGGACGGCCTCTCCCGTGCCGCTTGCGGCCGATGTGCGCACGGGGCCGCTGGCGGCGAGGCGGCTCTCCATGCGGAACGGCTACGGTGCTGCGCAGCACGTCCGTCGGAAGAAGGAGGACGGCTGTTGACGGGCATCAACGAGAAGGACGAGCGTCGCGAGCTGCTCGACGCGGTGGCAGATGCGGGAAGGCTGGCGAGGGGGCTGGACCAGCTGCTCGAGTCCATGGCGCACGCCGACCAGCTGGACCCTCTCGACGTCGAGGGCATACTGGCCCTGAGGTCGATAAGCGAGAGATGCGCCGAGCGCATCGAGGACGCCGCGCGCATCCTGGAGGCTGCAGAACGAGGTCTTTTATGCCGAACTCTCAACGCCGCCCGTCGAAAAGGAACGCTCCGCTCTCGGCGGGGAAGCCGCCGCGTTGCCCGCCCCGCCTCTTCGATTCCGGCAGGCGCCCGGAATTGGGGCGCCCTTGGTCAGCTTAGCCCGTTGATGGTCTCCTCGAGCTCCACCATGTAGGCGACTATCTCATCGATGCTCGGGTAGCTGCCGAACAGCATCGGCCTCATCGAGGCGTAATCGGCCGCCAGCTCGTCGAGCCTGCCCTTTGGAGGGGCGAGCCTGAGCGTGCCGGGCCTCGCATCGGCCAGCTTGGCCCACGGCGTGCGGTAGAACTTCTCTTTGAACCTGACGACCTGTTCGAGGAGGCCAGGCTGCGCTACGGCGCGGCCGAGCACGAACGAGTGGCCGAGGCGGTACATGTCGTAGTAATGGCGGGAGTAGCGCCTGGGCATAGCCTTGCCCTCGGGCCTGTTGGCCTCCTGGTGCAGGATGGTGGCCTTCTCCCAAAACGTGCGCTCGGGACTCGCGGTGCGCACCGTAGTCGACAGCTCGGGCCCGAACGGAACCACGTCCGCCGCGTACGGGGTTATCGCCGCCTCCTCGGAGGGCGACCATGCCGCCATGGGTCCTATCTCCAGCTTGATGGTGTCGAGCGTGCCCGCCGACTCGTAGGAGCGCGGGTAGTCGAAGTACACGGTCTCCTCCTCGGCCCCGCACCTAACGGATGCTTCGGTGCCGAGGGACTCGGAAAGCGTAGCCCTGAGCTTCGGAGCAAAGGCGTCGGCCAGGAAGGCGTTCGTGCGCTCGATGCTGTCGGCCTTGAACCGCTCCTGCGCCGAGTTGCTGCGCGGCTCCCACGGTTCGTCCTCGCCGAAGCCTAGGAGTCGCCAATCGAGTATGAGGTCGATGTCCTCCGAGAAGCGCTCGATGAGCCCGAAAGCCTTCGACAGGCTCGTGCCGCCCTTGAACACCATGGACTCGGCGAAGCCGCTTCTGTGGAAAAGGTGGTCCAAGGTGTAGCACACCCAGAAGTCCTTCTCGACGACGGCCGGCGCAAGCGCCATCCTCTGCGCGGCGGCCTCGAAGACCAGCCTGCGCTCGTCGGTCGAGGCCCTAGCGATCCTGTCCATGCTTCGCCTCCCATATCTTCTTCGCGGCGTCGGCAACCCAGGAGGTGAGCCCCGCCGACTCTTCCAGGAACGCGCCGACCTGCTCTTCCGTGAGGTTGCGCGCGAGCGTTCCGATTTCCTCGTCGCCCACGTTCTCGCGCCCGAGCGCCTTGAGGGCCTGCACGATGGTGCAGGTGATCTGCGAGCAGTCGAGCAGGTCGCGGTTGGCGCGGTGCCGGAGCTCGATATCGTACGGCCCGTACTCGTAGCGCTTGTACGGACCGCTGCTGACGTAGACGAGCTTTGCGGGCACCTGCGTGTCGAGGCCCAGCGCATTGAGCGCCGCGTCGCCGGACGGTGCGACGATCCACTTGTTGGCACGGGCGACGGCGCGCACGACCTCGTCGGCGCTGGCCGGCACCTCGGTGCCCATGAGCGCGCTGCGCTCCGGCGCGTAGTAGACGCCGCGGATGGCACGGGCGATCCCTCCCTTTGCATGCAAGCGCCCGAGCGCGTTGGCGGCATTGCGCCGGCCTGCGACGTCGGAGAAGTCGGCGGCTGTGAAGGCCCTGCCGGCGCCGAAGCTCTCTATGCGCTTAGCGATGGCCTCTGCTTCTGTCATAGCGTTCCTCCTTTTTGATGAAAATAGTATATACCTTTTCCATCAAATTGCCTTTGATCGCCTTGGTCGCCCACGCATTGCGCCTGCGGCCCCTCGCCGCGCCGGCACGCGCGCGTGCGCCCGGAAGCGGTTGCGCCTCCCGATCGCGGCCCGGGATTAGCATCGAGACATCCCGAAGAAATCGTCGCCGGGCCCCTTCTCGCGCTTTGCGCGCCTTCCGGGCGGCGGCGCCTCGCCGAACCCGTTGAAGATCTCCATGACCAGGGCGAGCTGCCTTTGGAGGTCCGCATCAAGCTCATCGGCGTCGCACACGGCGAGGAGCCGCTCCGCCAGGCTCTTCATGGAGTCGCGCAGCGCCCGTTGCGTCCGCGACGACGGTCTTACCGTTATCTCGGTCCGGGTCAGCCTCGCCATGATGTAGTCCTGCCTGCTCATGCCGCTCCAGGCGGCCATGTTGGCGATCAGCTCGTACTCCTCCGGGGTGCAGCGGAACGCCATCGTCTTGCTGCGCTTGCGGGCGCCGTTCTCGCACGGCATCCTATTCGCCCCTCAGCTCGGAGAGCGCGTCGGCGATCTGCGCGCGCTTGGCGGGGAAAAGGTGCGCGTAGCGGTATGTGATGTCGATGGCCTCGTGTCCCACGCGCTCGGCGATGTCGAGGGCGGAGAAGCCCATGTTGATGAGCAGGCTCACGTGGCTGTGGCGAAGGTCGTGGATGCGTATCCGCTTCACGCCCGACGCCTTGCAGCCGCGCTCCATCTCGTGCACGAGGAAGTGCTTCGTGAAGCCGAAGAGCCGCTCGTCGGGCGCCACGTCATCGCGCATCTCGATGAACTCCGCCATCTCGTCGCGGAGGAACGCGGGCATCTTGATCG
>ENA-ORTD01001152-ORTD01001152.1-human-gut-metagenome-genome-assembly--contig:-NODE-1152-length-20006-cov-2.546088_pt1 | contig 20006 bp, 16 predicted proteins | sample MGYA00241907_ERZ509178 | MGnify/ENA primary metagenome ERZ509178 (study PRJEB26280, sample SAMEA2338793) | human gut metagenome | biome: human gut; feature: human-associated habitat; material: faeces...
CCGCCGTGCCTCCTTCGAGCGCAGCCATGCGCTCTTCGAAAACCGAGGTCGTGGGATTGCTCAGACGGGTGTAGATGTTGCCCTCTTCGCGCAGGGCGAAGCGAGCCGCGCCCTGTTCGGCGCTGTCGAAAACATAGGACGTGGTCTGGTAGATCGGCAGTGCGCGCGAACCGGTCACGGGATCGGGCTGCTGGCCTGCGTGTACCTGCAGCGTTTCGAATCGGTAGTTTTTCGGAGTCATATTTCGCTGTTTGTTCGTTACAAAAAAATCCGACCTCAAAGGAAGCCGGATTGTGTCGTTCGTGCATACGGAAAGGTTACACCCGGCGGAATCGGCTGCGCATGCACATCATACCCATGGTCATCATACCGCGGAGTGTTCCGCGGTACGTGCTGTCGTATGTGTTCATTGCAGTCATTTCAGCTTCGGATCTGTTTCCAATGGTGCAAATATAGCGGTTTTTTTGAGTTTTACGCTCGCCGCGGGATATTTTTTTGGAAAAACCTTTCCCTCGGTCGGAATTTTGCATGCCAAAGATGCGATTGCGACCTGTTTTGTTAAATAAATGAGCGGAAATGATTTGGAATTGAAAATAATGTTTATCTTTGTCTCGAAGAATGTGCGCAATGCACAAGGGATAGACTAAAATTATCAGATTTATGAAACGACTTTTCGCTGTCGCATTGTTTGCGACAACGTTTTTGGCTATTTCATGCCAAAAAGAGACGAGCGAAGGCGAAGGCGGCGGACAGCAGCCCGTTGCTGCCGTGCCTGCGGACTTCGATTGGAAAATGACGCGCGACGTATCGGCTGCGGTCGGTATGCCGAGCGTCAGCGGACTCGTTCCCGACTATGCCGTCGTACGCATTTATTCGTCGCCCGTGCTGGCCGACGAAAATATCGTTGCGATGGGTGTCGTAAAGGCTTCGCAGCCTGTTTTCTCGACGGCCATGACGCTGCCCGCCGGGGTCAGAAACCTTTATGTGCAGACTACCCTGCCCGACGGTACCGTGTCGGTCAGCATGCAGCCGGTTTCCGCGGCACTCAACGTTGCGGGCGCCGTAATGAAAAGCGCTGAAGCGCCGAAAATCCGCACTTCCGCGGCTACACGCAGCGAAAGCTCGTCGATGCCCGGCTATCCGACGCTGTCGGTCAAGGCGGAAAGCGACTTCGCCGAGGGTGCCGTTATCCGCCAGACGCCGGCGGGCAATATCGACCTCGGAGCCAGCTGGATCGCCAAACCCTATGCCGCGGCGGCGGAATATTACATTCCCGCGGGCGCCGAGATTACGGGCAATATCAATTTGAACGGCAAGTTCTCGCCCCATTCCGCTCCGGTTCTCTACGTGGCGGGCAAACTGACGCTCGACACGTCGGTTACCGTCGGGCAGGCGACGCTTGCGGTGCTTCCGGGCGGCGAGGTATATATCAAGGAGGCGAAAGCCAACCTCCAGCAGAATGCGGTCAATCCGGCCATCTATGTATTCGAGGGCGGTACTTTTACGACCGACAAGACGAGTTTCTCCTGCAAGACCGTCGTCAACGAAGGCACGTTCGTTGTCAACGGACTGTTCAACGTCAACACCTCCTGCGAGTTCTACAACGGAGCGACGGCCGCATTGCAGGCGGGTGAAGTCGAGGTCACCAACAAGGCGAAGCTCTACAACGACGGAAAGATCGAAAGCGCCGATTTCCAGCTCAACACCTATGCCGAGCTTCACAACTGCGAGAACGGCACGGTTGCCATTGATGGGACCTTCTACGTGACCAACTATTCGGTGACCTACCAGAAAGGTGTGGCCCGGATGGATAGGCTCGAAGCCCGCGGCGGCGGTACGCTCTATGTGAACTGCCATACCGCAGCGGACGACGTCATTGCCGAAGGGGCGAAGTTCTACATCGCTTCGGGTTCGGGTCTCGACGCCGGAACGGTCTATTTCAACAGCAGTACGGAGCTGTATGCCGCAGCCGGCTCGATCTTCTCGATGGACGAGTACAATGCGAGCAGATCGGGCGGCAACGTGCGCATCGTCAGTCAGGCGCAGGCCGACCAGCCGATGGCCGTGGTCGTGATCCGGGAGAAGGGTGTCAGCTCGCGTTATTACGGCACCAAGTTCGAGGGTCTTATGGAGGTCGTCTACGATAATGCGGCCGATGCGAAATACGTCATCGACGCCGGCAGCCTGATTGACGGCGCCGTGATGCGCGACAGGCAGACGGTCGTGATTGCCGAGAGCAAATGTAACGGAGGCAAGGAGCCTGTGACTCCCGACCCGGAGCCGGAACCCGAAATCATCGAGGTGATCGGTGCGCCCTACACCTATTGTTTCGAGGACGGCTGGCCGTGGATCGGCGATTACGATATGAACGACGTGGTCGTCGTGACCGGCATCGACCGGCTCGTGAACAAGGAAAGCGGCAAGGTGGGTTCCATCCGCATCAACTGGGAGCTGAAAGCCGCCGGCGCCGCGCACCTCAATGCGTTCGCCGTGCAGCTGGACAAGGTCGCCGCTTCGCAGGTCGCCAGTGTCGAGACGACGAACACGGCCTTCGGCAAGGGGGCATTCGCAGGACCGGGTCTCGAATCCGGCAACGAATATGCCGTCATTCCGCTCTTCAACACCGCGCAGGAGATTCTCGGCGAAGGCACCTACATCAATACCTCCAAAGGTACGGCGCCCGTTCCGACCGTGAAGCATACGACGACCGTGACTTTCACCCGGCCCGTCGATGCGGCTGCGGTGCTGGAATCGGCCGTCAACGCCTTTATCGTCGTCAATTCGAAGAGTTCGGGCGTATTCAGCCGCGATACCGAGGTGCATATGCCGACCTACAAGCCGACCGGATTCGCGGTCGTTTCGGGCAATACGTTCACCGAAGCCGAGCCTTACAAATACTTCGTGTCGAAGGGAACGGGTATGAAGGACAACTACATGATGTGGGCGCTGATGATTCCGGGCGAGTTCCGCTACCCTGCCGAGCGTAAGGACATCCGCACCGCCTATACCTCTTTCAACGCATGGGCCGCATCGGGCGGCGCCCAGCACGTGGATTGGTACGAGGACGAAGCCGACGAGGATATGCTCTATTAAAGATTCGTATCGGTTATTCCGAACCGCAAGGCCGCAGGTTTTTCCTGCGGCCTTGTTTTGTGTGGGGAGTTCTCCTTCTCCTTCTCCTTCTCCTTCTCCTTCTCCTTCTCCTTCTCCTTCTCCTTCTCCGCTATTGAACCGCCGAAAAAAACGCTCCGCAACGATTCGTTGCGGAGCGTTCTGATGTTACGAAATACGGTTTATCGTTTTCTGTCGATGCGTTCGATGCCCTGCCGGGTCGCCGCACCGCGCAGAATCGTTCTGCAAAAAAGGTAAACCTCCTCTCGCGTGGCGTTGTTGAGCCGTAGTTCCAGAATCGTCTCCAGTATGCGGTCTGCAAAACTTGCGCCCTCGATTTCGGGAAGCAGCAACCCCTCTTCCTTGCTGGCTTCGAGGTGGTGCGCCAGCTCGCGGCGCCAGAACTCGCGGTGTTCGTCGAAATGGTCCGCATAAATTATTTTATGGCGCAGGTCCGACAAGAAACTGCTTTCGACCATGTAGAGGTTGGCGATATATTCGTATGCCAGCTTGAAAGTCCTCTGCAGGGCGCTGCCGCTGCGTTGTTTCCGGTACGTTGCAATGCGTGCGCGCTGCTGGCTGCTCATAGAGTCGAGACAGGAGCTTATCAACTCGTCTTTATCTGCGAACATTTCATACAGGGTGCGCTTGGAGATACCCAGCGTCTGGACGATCTCATCCACCCGGACGGCACGGATGCCGTTCCGGGCGATGAGAGTCTGCGTAATGCGGATGATCTCCTCCTTGGTCGCTCCCCGCTTCATTATTTCGCCTCCTCAGCCATGTCACGACCGCCGCCGAGAGCCTGATAGAGGTTCACGACGCCTTGTATTTCGTCGAAGCGGTCGGCTATCTGAGACAGCTGGGCCGAAAGCAGCGACTGCTGGGCGGTCAGCACTTCCAGATAGGTCGTGCTGCTATGCTTCATCAGCAGTTCCGTGCTCTCCACGGCGCGCTCCAGCGCCTCGATCTGCTGTACCCGCAGATCGGCCTTCGCGCGGGCCGACTGACACTGCGTAAGGGCGTTGTTCACCTCGGCGCCGGCGTTGAGCAGCGCCTGCTGGAACGCCAGCTTGGTCTCCTCCTGCTGTGCCTTGGCGATCTTCACGCGGGCGCGGTTGGCATTGGCGTTGAAGATCGGCTGCAGAAGCGATGCCGCCGCCGACCAAAGGATCTTGCCGGGATTTTCAAGCCGGATACCGCTGTTGTTGGTCCATCCGAGCGTGCCGCTCAGCGTGATCGTGGGATAAAGGGCCGAGCGTGCTTCGCTGGTGGCGTAGTAAGACTGCATGAGCGAATACTCGGCGCTGCGGATGTCGGGACGGTTCGAAAGCATCTGCACGGGCACGCCCACCGTCAGGTCGTCGGGCAGCCGCTGTCCTTTGAGCCGGCCGCGCTCGATCTGGTGCGGGCCTTCGGCCAGCAGCGTGCAGAGACTGTTCTCGGCCATACGGATCTGGTATTGCAGATCGTGCAGCGACGCTTCGATCGAAAGGCAGGTGCCTTCGTACTGGGCGACGGCGGCTTCGTTGGCCATGCCGGCCTCCTTCATCGCCCGCATCGTGCGCACGCTCTCGCGCCATTTCACGGCGGTCTGCTCGGTTACCTCATATTGCCCGTCGAGCATCAGCAGCGTGTAATAGAGGTTTGCAATGCCTGAGATCAGCTGCGTCTTCACGGCCTGCTCGTACTCCCGGCTCTGGGCGTAGAGCGCTTTGGCTTTGCGCTTGGCATTGGTCAGACCGTTGAAAATGTCGATCTGCCAGCTTGCCGTCACGGGAATGTTGTAGGTTTTCGACGGCGTCGCCCAGTCGAAACTGCTCAGGTTGCCCTGCGGTGCGAAGTTGAACGACGGCAGGTAAGCCAGACGCGCCGATTTAAGCGTCGCCTCGGCCTCCTTTACCCGCCACTGCGCCGACTGCAGGTCGGTGTTGTTCTCCAGTCCCTGCCGGATAAGCGTCTGCAGGTAGGGATCGGAGAACATCTCTTCCCAGCCGATATTGCCGATCGTCATCGTATCGGCGGTTTCGGCCGTGCCGTAGAGTCCGTCGGTTTTCACTTCGGGACGCGTATAGGGCTTGTAGATGCCGCAGCCGGTCATGGCCGCTGCGGCCAGTATGATAATAAGCTTTTTCATCTTGTTACTCTTTCTCGTTTTTACACTCCTCCAGCTCGGCGCGCACGGCCCACTGCGGATCGGGATCGAACTCCAGCGGCTTGACCTTCTCCGGCAGGGTCTGGAAGACGATGAACAGCGTCGGTACGAGGAACAGCAGCGCCAGCGTTCCGACGATCATACCTCCCACGACACCCGAACCGAGGGTGGAGTTGCCGTTGGCGCCCACACCGTGCGAGAACACCAGCGGAATCATACCGAATACGCAGGTGAGGACGGTCATCAGGATAGGACGGAGACGGGCCTTGGCGGCGGATACGGCGGCCTGCGTGAGGCTCATGCCCGCGGCGCGGCGGTCGGCGGCGTACTCCGTAATCAGGATGGCGGTCTTCGAAAGCAGACCGATCAGCATGATGATACCCGTCTGCAGGTAGATATTGTTCTCCAGTCCCATCATCTTGGCGAAGAGGAACGAACCCAGCAGACCGCACGGCACGGAGAGAATGACGGCGAACGGAATCAGGAAGCTCTCGTACAGAGCGCTCAGGATGAGGTAGATCAGCAGGAGACAGATGCCGAAGATGATCGTCGTGTTGCTGCCTGTCTGCGCCTCCTCGCGGGTGATGCCGTCGAAGTCGTAACCGTAGCCTTTCGGGAGCACCTGCGCCGCGACTTCCTGAATGGCGCGGATGGCGTCGCCCGACGAATATCCGTCGGCGGCGGTGCCGTTCACGGCGATCGAGCTGTACATGTTGAAGCGGTTGAGCACTTCGGAGCTGTAAACCCTCGTCAGATCCACGAACTGTCCCAGCGGAGCCATCTCCCCGTTGTTCGTACGCACGAAGACGTTATTGAGCGACTCGGTGTTGAGACGGTATTTCGGGTCGGACTGAATCGTCACATAGTACATCTTCGAGAAGCGGTTGACGTTCGAAACGTACTGGCCGCCGTAGTAACCCGAAAGCGTTGAGAGAATCGCGTTGGGCGATACGCCGGCGCGTTTGGCCTTCGCCGCGTCGATGCTTACGACGTACTGCGGGAAGTTGATGTTGAAGGTCGAGTAGGCCATTGCGATCTCCGGACGCTGGTTCAGCGCTCCGATGAACCGCAGGTAGATGTTGTAGAAGTCGGTCAGGCTGCCGTCCGACTTATCCTGCAGGTGCATGGAGAAGCCGGTCGAGGTGCCGTAACCCGAAATCATCGGCGGCGCCACGGCGAAGATCTGCGCGTTCTTGATATCGGCCGTGCGTCCGTAGATCTGACCGATGACCGCGTTTACGGCATCCGTTTTTTCGGGACGTTCCTCCCAATCCTTCAGCTTGATGATACACATACCGTAGGACGAACCCTGACCGGCGATCATACCGTATCCGGCCACCTGCATGAAGTCCCTGATCTGGGGAATGGCCTTGATGCGGGCGGAGACCTCTTCCATGACCTGATGCGTTTCGGCGAGCGAAGTGCCCGGAGCCGTTGTGACGTTGACCATGATCGTACCTTGGTCCTCATCGGGCACCAGACCCGTCTTCGTGGTGTTCATCAGTAAGACAAGGGCGGCGAACGCCAGTCCGAGCGTGGACCACATCAGCCATTTGTGCTTGATGAAGAGCAGTACTCCGTGCTTGTATTTGTTGATCATGGCGCTGAATCCGCTGTTGAAAGCCTTGCGGAAGCGTGCCGCGAAGTTGTCGCGCATTTCGCCGTTCTCGTCGAGATACGGTTTGAGGAGCAGTGCGCAGAGGGCCGGGGAGAGCGTAAGAGCGTTGATCGCCGAGATACCGACGGCCACGGCCATCGTGATACCGAACTGCGTGTAGAATACGCCCGACGTTCCGCCCATCATGGCTACGGGAATGAACACGGCCATGAAGACCAACGTCGAGGTGATGATCGCCGAGGTGATACCCGACATGGCGTCGATGGTTGCCATATAGGAGGACTTATATCCCACGTCGAAACGCGCTTGGACAGCCTCCACCACGATAATGGCGTCGTCGACGACCGTACCGATGGCAAGGACGAGTGCGAAGAGCGTCAGCAGGTTGATCGAGAATCCGGCCACCGAGAGGAACGCGAAGGTTCCGACCAGCGCCACGAGGATCGAGATCGTGGGGATCAGCGTCGAGCGGATATCCTGCAGGAAGACGTATACCACGAGGATAACGAGCAGGATGGCTTCGATCAGCGTCTTGATCACTTCGTTGATCGAGGCGTAGAGGAAGTCGTTCACGCTCTGCAGGTGTGCGATGGCGACGCCTTTGGGCAGTTCGCTTTCGACCTCTTCGAGCAGTGCGTTGATCTCGTTGACGACCTGCGTGGCGTTCGAACCGGCGGTCTGGAAGACCATCGTGCTGACACCCGGATGGCCGTTGGTGTAGCCCTTGTAGGCATAGGATTCGCTGCCCAGCTCGATGTCGGCGACGTCTTTCAGGTGCAGGATCGTACCGTCGGGTTGTGCGAGGAGTACGATTTCCCCGAATTCCTCCGGAGTCATCAGACGTCCGCGGTACTTCATCGTATACTGGAACGTGTTCTGCGAGTTTTCACCCAGCGTACCGGTTGCCGACTCGATGTTCTGCTCGGCGAGGGCCGCCGTTACGTCCGACGGGATGAGCTTGTACTGGGCCATTACGTCGGGCTTGAGCCAGATACGCATCGAGTAGTCGGCTCCCAGCGTGAAGGCTTCGCCGACGCCCGCGATACGAAGAACGCGCGGCTCGATGTTGATCTTCAGATAGTTCGACAGGAACGTCTCGTCGTAGGAGTCGTCGGGGCTGTAAAGCGAGAATATTTTCACCATGGAGGTCTGGCGCTTCATGGTGGTCACACCGATCTGCGTCACCTCCGAGGGCAGCTGTCCGGTAGCGCGCGATATTCGGTTCTGCACGTTGACGGCGGCCATGTCGGCATTGATTCCCTGACGGAAGTAAACCGTTACGGATGCGCTGCCGACTGCGGCGCTGGAGGTCATGTAGGTCATGTCCTCCACACCGTTGATAGCTTGTTCGAGCGGTACGATGACCGATTTCTGGATGGTCTCTGCGCTGGCTCCCGGATAGGAGGCGTGCACCATCACCGTCGGGGGAGCGATGTCGGGATACTGCTCGACGGGCAGCGTCGCGAGACCGATAAGACCGGCGATTACGATTACGATGGATATGACCGACGCCAGTACGGGTCGTTCGATAAAATGTTTCAGTGTCATAGGTTATTCCTCCTTTTCGGTTTGGGTTGCGGCCTCAGGAGCGGCCTGCGCTGCGGCGCCCTGCCCCTTGACGACAATGGGCGTACCTTCACGCAGCAGACCTACGCCTTCGGCGACGATCACGTCGCCCGGCGTAAGTCCGGACTTGACGATATACTCTCTGCCGTTGTTGATCTTCTCCACGTCGATCATCGACGATGCGGCTTTGCCGTCCTCTACCTTATATACGTATACCTTGTTCTGCAGTTCGAAGGTCGCAACCTGCGGTACGACTACGCAGTCTTTGTGAATGTTGGGCACGATCACGCTGCCGGCGCCGCCGCTATGGAGCAGGCCGTCCGCATTGGGGAACACGGCGCGCAGCTGTACGCTGCCCGTCGAGGTGTCGATGACGCCGCTGATCGACTCGATGCGGCCCGTCCGGTCATAGACCGAACCGTCGTTGAGCACCAGCTGTACGTCGGGCATGTTCTTGAGCGTGTTGGCGATCGAACCGTACTGACGGGTCAGGTTGAGCAGCTGGTTCTCGGTCATCGAGAAGTAGACGTATACGTCCGAGTTGTCCGATACGGTCGTCAGCGGCTGCGGAATCGATGCGCTTACCAGCGCGCCGACACGGTACGGCAGCGTTCCCACCACGCCGTTGGCCGGAGCCTTCACGACCGTATAGGAGAGGTTGTTGGCGGCGTTTACGCGCTGCGCCTCGGCCTGCGCGAGCTGGGCCTTGGCAGTCAGCAGCGTGTTTTCGGCCGTCAGCAGGTCGTACTGCGAAACCACGTTCTTGGCGTAAAGCTCCTTTTTGCTGTCGTAGGTGAGCTGCGCCGTGGCTACGCCGGCTTTGGCAGCCGCCACGTTGGCTTCTGCGGTCTGCAGCGCCGCTTTGTACGGCACCTGATCTATGATGAAAAGGGGCTGGCCTTTCGAAACGGTCTGACCCTCGTTTACGCAGAGTTCGAAGATGGTTCCCGAAACCTGCGGATAGATGGCGATGTCCTGACGTCCGCGGATGGTCGCCGAGTAGTTGATCGGGATTTCGCGGTCGGTAGTGGCTATGGTCATCACGGCGTATTCCGCGGGGCCCATTGCCGTCGGTGCCTGTCCGCACGAAACGGCTGCCATGAAGCAGGCCATGACGGCTGCTTTCACAAATGTTTGCTTCATAATTCTCCTCTTTTTTAAACTAAAAAAACTTTTTACGGTGCAAAAGTACCGTAAAAAGGCCGACGATATGCCATTATATTGCGAACAGTGTTGGTGTTTTTCGGAACAAAATTTAGGAAATTAATGAAAAAAGCGTTAAATTTGTTCGAAAAAAGAATTGTTATGTCAGCGACTAACCCCATAATAACCACACCGGAAGAACAGTTCGTCGTCGGAGAGTCCGATTTCGCCTTTTTCGGCAATTATGCGAGCCGCTGCGAAGGCGGGGCGATCCTCTACTGCCGCAAGGGCAGCGCCGAGGCCACCGTGAACCAATATTGCGGTCAGGTGCGGCGCAACACGCTGATTCTGGTGCTGCCCGGCTCGCTGCTGATGCTGACCAACCGCACGGAGGATTTCCGGATGACCTTCTGCGCCTTCTCGCGGGACCTTTTCGCCGAAGCCGGCTTCCGTCTCGAACCGTCGTTTTTCAGGATGCTGCGCGAAAATCCGATCACCTATCCGCCCGCCCGCATCGTGGAAGGCGCCAGTACTTGGTTTCAGATGGCCGCATACACCTACCGCGACCGCAACAATGTGTTCCGCAATACGATTATCCGCAACCGCCTGCAGAACGTGCTGCTGGAGATTTACGACAAATTGCAGCGTTACGCCAACATGCAGCAGCAGACGCCCGAAACGACGACGCGCCAGACGGAGCTTTTCCACCGTTTCGTCGCGCTGGTGCACGAACACAGTTCGCAGCAGCGCGAGGTGTCGTTCTATGCCGACAAACTCTGCATTTCGACACGTTATCTCTCGACCATCGTGCGCAATATCGCGCATAGCTCGGCCAAGGAGTTCATCGACCGCTCGGTGCTGCTGGAGATCAAGATGCTCCTGCAGTCGACGGATCTGTCGGTGCAGGAGATCGCCTACCGCCTGCATTTTCCCGACCAGTCCTATCTGGGGCGTTATTTCAAGAAGCATACGGGCGAGTCTCCCACCGAGTACCGCAACACGAAAAAATAAGCTGCCCCGATACCGGGGCAGTTTTTGTTTCGCGCCGGCTGTCGTGTTTGGACCCTGAATTGCAGGGCATGTCGTAAAATACGAAAGATTATGAGCAAGACGATTGAAATTCTTGGGGAAAAGGCCGAATACTACCTTTCCCATGTGTGCCGGACCATCGACAAGAAACTGCTGTACCTTCCCGCGCCCGACACCGTCGACCGGGTCTGGATGGAGTCCGACCGCAATATCCGCACCCTCGGCAGCCTGCAGTGGATACTCTCCCACGGCCGTCTGGCCGGTACGGGCTATGTGTCGATCCTGCCCGTGGATCAGGGCATCGAACATGCGGCCGGCGTGTCGTTCGCTCCGAATCCGGCCTATTTCGATCCGGAGAACATCGTGAAGCTGGCCGTCGAGGGCGGCTGCAACGCCGTGGCTTCGACCTTCGGCGTGCTGGGCGCCGTGGCGCGCAAATACGCGCACAGGATTCCGTTCATCGTGAAACTCAACCACAACGAACTGCTCTCCTACCCCAATTCCTACGATCAGGTGATGTTCGGCACCGTGCGCGACGCTTGGAACATGGGCGCCGCCGCCGTCGGCGCCACGATCTATTTCGGCTCCGAGGAGAGCCGCCGCCAGTTGGTCGAGATCGCCGAGGCGTTCGATTATGCCCACGAGCTGGGCATGGCGACGATCCTGTGGTGTTACCTGCGCAACGGGAGCTTCAGGAAGGACGGCGTCGATTACCACGCTTCGGCCGACCTCACGGGGCAGGCGGATCATTTGGGCGTGACCATCAAGGCCGACATCGTGAAGCAGAAGCTTCCGGAGAACAACGGCGGTTTCCGCGCCATCGGTTTCGGCAAGACCCGCGACGAGGTTTACACGAAGCTGACCACCGACCACCCCATCGACCTTTGCCGCTATCAGGTGGCCAACGGCTATATGGGCCGCGTGGGGCTGATCAATTCGGGCGGCGAGTCGCACGGCGCGTCCGATCTGCAGGAGGCCGTCATGACGGCCGTGGTGAACAAACGCGCCGGCGGCATGGGCCTCATCAGCGGCCGCAAGGCTTTCCAGCGGCCCATGGACGAAGGCATAGCCCTGCTCAACGCCATTCAGGACGTATATCTCGATCCCGAAGTGACGATCGCGTAATAACGGCCCGGCGTATACCGTTCTATATAAGTAAGAAAAAGATAAAATCGTGCATTATGAAAATAACCTTCTTCGGCACGCAGCCCTATGACCGGGAGTCGTTCGACCGCGCCAACGAGCGTTACGGATTCGAATTCAATTACCATCGCAGCCACCTGAACGGCAACAACACTTCGCTGGCGCAGGGGGCCGATGCGGTCTGTATCTTCGTGAACGATACGGCCGATGCCGCCACGATACGCTCTTTGGCGGCGATGGACGTGAAGCTGATCGCCCTGCGCTGCGCGGGATTCAACAACGTGGACCTGAAAGCCGCGGCGGAATACGGCATTCCCGTCGTGCGCGTTCCCGCCTATTCGTCGCATGCCGTGGCGGAATACGCCGTGATGCTGATGCTGACGCTCAACCGCAAGGTCCACCGCGCCTATTGGCGCACGCGCGACGGCAACTTCTCGCTGCACGGCCTGCTGGGATTCGACATGTACGGCAAGACGGCGGGTATCGTCGGCACCGGAAAGATCGCCCGCGAACTGATCCGCATCCTCAAGGGATTCGGCATGGAGGTTCTCGCGTACGACATCTACCCCGACCCGGAATATGCCGTGCGGGCGCAGATAGAATACGTGTCGCTGGACGAACTTTACCGCCGCTCCGACATCATCTCGCTGCACTGCCCGCTGACCGACGAACCCCGCTACATGATCGACGGCGCCGCCATCGGCAGGATGAAACCCGGCGTCATGCTCATCAATACGGGCCGCGGTCAGCTGATCCACACCGAAGCGCTGATCGAGGGGCTGAAGGAGAAGAAGATCGGCGCGGCCGGACTGGACGTGTACGAAGAGGAGGCCGCCTATTTCTACGAGGATACGTCGGACCGGATCATGGACGACGACGTGCTGGCGCGCCTGCTCTCGTTCAACAATGTCGTCATGACCTCCCATCAGGGGTTCTTTACACGTGAAGCGCTGGATAATATAGCGCACACCACTTTGCAGAATATCAACGATTTCGCCGAGCACCGGGAGTTGCGGAACGAGGTGCGCGCCGAACCGGAAAAAACGATGAACTGAACGATGAAAAAAGTTGTTTTGCTCCGCCACGGCGAGAGCACATGGAACCGGGAAAACCGGTTCACGGGATGGACGGACGTCGATCTGAGCGAAAAAGGCGTCGCCGAGGCCGAAAAGGCTGGCCGGCTGCTGCGCGAGGAGGGTTTTCTGTTCGGGCATGCCTATACCTCCTACCTGAAACGGGCCGTGAAGACGCTCGACGTCGTACTCGACAAGCTGGATCAGGACTGGGTGCCGGTTTCGAAGAGCTGGCGGCTCAACGAGAAGCATTACGGCTCTTTGCAGGGGCTTAACAAAAAGGAGACGGCCGAGAAATACGGCGACGAGCAGGTGCACATCTGGCGTCGCAGTTACGACGTGGCTCCGGCGCCGCTCGGCGAAGAGGACCCGCGCAACCCGCGCTTCGATCCCCGCTACCGCGACGTACCCGAAGCGGAGCTGCCCCGCACCGAGTCGCTGCTCGACACCGTCGGCCGCATCATGCCCTACTGGAAATGCGAAATCCTGCCTGCGCTCGCCCGCCACGACTCCCTGCTGGTCGTGGCCCACGGCAACAGCCTGCGCGGCATCATCAAACACCTGAAAGGCATCTCCGACGAAGCGATTTCGGAGTTCAATCTCCCGACCGCCGTGCCTTATGTCTTCGAATTCGACGACGGGCTGAATTATGTCAGGGATTATTTCCTCGGCGACCCCGAAGAGATCGCCGCGCTGATGGCCGCCGTCGCCGATCAGGGCCGGAAATAGCGCGGCGCGAATTCCGGCGCGGGAAGGTCGAATTCCCGGCCGTGCCGAATTCCCGGCCTTCATGTTTTAGCCCCCGCTCATTGCGAGCGGGGGCTTTTTTTTCGGCGCGGGTGATGCGATTCTCTGGGGTGGCTCCGGTTGCCGTCGCCTGAATGCGATAATGCTTCGTTGCGGCGGCAGTTCGTCGTCCGGTATTCGTTGGGTGACTGCCCCACGCATTTCTTGAACAGGCGCGTGAAGTGTTGCGGATACCTGAACCCGAGCTCGTAGGCGATTTCGCTGATCGATTTCGTCGTGTCGAATATCCGCTCCTTGGCGATGTCGATCACCTTCAGCTGAATGTACTCCTGCGCCGATTTGCCGGTCTCCTTCTTTATCAGGTCGCCGAAATAGTTGGCCGACAGGTGCAGCTGTTCCGCGCACCAGCGTACCGAAGGCACCCCGTCGCGCTGGGGCGTGTCGCCTTTGAAATAGTCGTTCAGCAGCCGTTCGAACCGGGACAGCGCGTCTTTGTTGACCTCGCTGCGCGTGATGAACTGCCGCTCGTAGAAGCGTATGCTGTAGTTGAGCAGCAGTTCGATGTTCGATACGATCAGCCGTCTGCTGTGCTTGTCGATGGCATGGTTCAATTCGCCCGTTATGTTCTGCAGGCATTCGAGCACCACGAGCCGCTCCTGCTCCGAGAGATGCAGGGCCTCGTTGGCTTCGTACGAAAAGAAGGTGTATTCGTCCATGCTGCGTCCGAGCGACGTGCCCCGGATCAGGTCGGGGTGGAACAGCAGCGCCCAGCCTTTGGGCTGAAACACCTCGCCGTTGTCCTCGATGCCGACCACCTGCCCCGGTGCGATGAATACGAGCGTTCCCTCCTGATAGTCGTAATAGTGGCGTCCGTAGCGCATGTCGCCGCATTTGACGTCTTTCAGGAAGACGCAGTAGAATCCGTACATGCGCCGGGCGTGCCGGGCCTTCGGGCATTTCGAAAAGTCGATGACGCTGACCAGCGGATGGAGCGTCTCCTGCCCCATCATTTCGTTGTACTGGTAGACGTGCTCCATTTTTACGATCTCGTCCATATGCTTCGATTATTGTTGTCTGTCACAAAGTTAATGCTTTTTTCCATGCCCGCCGCACCTTCGCGGCCGAATCGGTAATAATGGTATGACGAACCGTAATTCGGGTAATGACACGCCGCCGGAATCGCCCTACTTTTGCAGTGTGAAACGGACCCGAACCCGATAAACCGGGAAAACGGAAGGTGGTTCCGTCGGTCGGAATACGGGTTTGAAATCAATAAAAGGAGAAAAAATGGAGCATAGAATTTTAAACAACGGCGTCGAAATGCCGGTTCTGGGTTTCGGCGTCTATCAGGTCGGGGAGACGGTCTGCGAACATTGCGTACGCGATGCGGTTTACCGTTCGATCGACACCGCTTCGGCCTATCTCAACGAGCGGGCCGTGGGCCGGGCGATCCGGCGGAGCGGCGTACCCCGCGAGGAACTTTTCATCACGACGAAACTCTGGGTGCAGGACGCCGGGTACGAGAGCACGAAGCGGGCTTTCGCCAAGTCGCTCGAACGCCTGCAGCTCGATTATCTCGACCTCTACCTGATCCATCAGCCGTTCGGCGACGTCTACGGTTCGTGGCGGGCGATGGAGGAGCTTTACCGCGAAGGGGCCGTCCGGGCCATCGGGGTGAGCAATTTCCAGCCGGACCGGCTGGTGGACCTGATCCTCCACAACGAGGTCGTGCCCGCCGTGAACCAGGTCGAGACGCATCCCTTCTGCCAGCAGACCGAAGCGGCCGCGGTGATGGCCTCCGAGGGCGTGCAGATCGAATCGTGGGCGCCGTTCGCCGAGGGGCGCAATAATCTGTTCGGCAACGGGACGCTGGTGTCGCTGGCCGCGAAATACCGGAAATCGGTCGCTCAGGTCGTCCTGCGCTGGCTGATCCAGCGCGGCGTGGTCGTGATCCCGAAGTCGGTGCGTCCGGAGCGCATGGCCGAAAATATCGACGTCTTCGATTTTCACCTCGCGCCGGAAGACATGGACTTGATCGCAACGCTCGACACCCGGCGGAGCTGTTTTCTGTCACACCGCGATCCTGAGACCGTGAAGTGGCTGGGGACGATGAAATACGAGATGGACTGATCGGCAACTGAGGATATGATGAAAACGCGAAACGATGAAGCAACTAATTTTTATAATTGCGGCCGCACTGCTTGCGGCCGGAACGTGTAACCGGATAAATGCTCGGAATATGGAAAAACCGAAGAAAATCAGTGCGTTCCCCGTCGGGGACAAACTGCCCGAAACATTCTCGAAATATTTTGTCGGTCAGGCATATCTGGCCCGGCTGACGCGGAACGGGGCGCTCAACTGCCCGATTTCGAACGTCACGTTCGAACCCGGATGCCGCAACAACTGGCATAGCCATACGGGCGGCCAGATTCTCGTCGCTGTGGGCGGCCGGGGATATTATCAGGCCGAGGGCGAGCCGGCCCGCGAGCTGCTGCCGGGCGACGTGGTCGAAATCGCTCCCGATGCGGTGCACTGGCACGGCGCGGCTCCTGACAGCTGGTTCTCGCATCTGGCGATCGAAACCAATCCGCAGACCAACCGCAATACGTGGCTCGGACCGGTGGACGACGCGCACTATTCCGCTGTGACCGCCGGGGCTGCCGCGATCGCCTCCACACCCGCCTCTGCGACCGCTCCCGCCGCCGGGATTGCTGCGACTGCCGAATCTTCGGCTGCGGCCGTTTCCGCGGCAATGTCCATGTCCTCCGCCGCGCCCATTTCTGCGGCAATGTCCATGTCCGCAACAGCGCCCCTGTCCTCGGCCAAGAGCGCGGCTCCGCGCCTGCGCGCCGCGGCCGTCGAGACCCGTGCGCAGCTGTTTTCCGGGTGCGAATCGGAACTTGCGGCGACCGATCCCGAATTAATCGAAATTTTTGATAACTTTGCGTTCGCTGAAGTACTCGGCTACGGCGATCTCGACGTTAAGACGCGGATGATGTGCATCCTCGCGTCGTGCATTGCCGGAGCCGCGCAGACCGAGTTTCGGACGATGCTCGAAGGCGCGCTGAACGTGGGTGTGACGCCCGTCGAAGCGAAAGAGGTGGTCTATCAGGCGGTTCCCTACGTCGGCATGGCGCGGACGGTCGATTTCGTGCATATCGTCAACGGGGTGCTGACGGCGCGGGGCGTTGCGCTTCCGCTCGAAGGCCAGTCGGCGACTTCGCCCGAAACCCGCTTCGAAAAGGGACTGGCGGTGCAGAAGGCTATTTTCGGGGAGCGGATCGACGCGATGCGCGCCGCCGCGCCGGAGAACCAGAAGCATATGCAGGACTACCTGTCAGCCAACTGTTTCGGCGATTACGTCTCCCGCGGCGGGCTGGATGCGAAGGTGCGCGAACTGCTGACTTTCTCGATGCTGCTCACGCTGGGCGGCTGCGAGTCCCAGCTGCGGAGCCATATTCAGGGCAACCTGAATGTCGGCAACGACAAACGGACGATGTTGGCTGTGGTGACCCAGCTGCTGCCCTATGCAGGCTATCCGCGTACGCTGAATGCGATCGCCTGCCTGAACGAAGCGATACCCGAAAACGAATAAAAAAGAAGAAAACGATATGGCGAAGAAAGTATTGATCCTCTCCTCCAGCCCGCGGCGCGGGGGTAATTCGGATCTGTTGTGCGACCGTTTCATGGCCGGGGCGCAGCAGGCCGGACACGACGTGGAGAAGATTTTCCTCCGGGATAAGAAGATAAATTACTGCACGGGCTGCGGCGTATGCTACGGCGGGGCGAAGCCCTGTCCGCAGCGGGACGATGCGGCCGAGGTGGTCGGCAGGATGATCGGCGCGGACGTGATCGTGATGGCTACGCCGGTTTACTTCTATACGCTTTGCGCGCAGATGAAGACCCTGATCGACCGCACCTGCGCCCGCTATACGGAGATGGGCGGCAAGGAGTTTTACTTCATCCTGACGGCCGCCGAAGAGAGCGTTGAGATGATGGAGCGCACCGTGGAGTGTTTCCGCGGATTTCTCGACTGTCTCGACGACCCCGAAGAGCGGGGCGTCGTTTACGGCGTCGGAGCTTGGCAGGCGGGCGAAATCGAAGGAATGCCTGCGATGGACGAAGCCTATGAGCTGGGCCGCCGGGTGTAAACCTAAAATAGAGAACAAAATGAAACGGATTGTTTTGATAGCGATTATGACGATGTTCTTACCCGATATGAATACACAGGCGCAGACCGCATCCGGCACGAAGGTGCTGGTGGCCTATTTCTCCCACAGCGGCAATACGCGCGCCATGGCGCGGCAGATCGCCGAAGCGACGGGCGGCGATCTTTTCGAGATCGTTCCCCCGCCGAATACGGAGCCGTCGTGGATCAGGCCAAGAAAGAGATCGGCGGCGGCGTCCGCCCTGCGCTGAAAGGCAGGCTGCCCGACGTCGGGGCGTACGACGTGATTTTCGTCGGTTCGCCCTGCTGGTGGTCCACGGTCGCGCCGCCGGTGGCGACGTTCCTCGCGGACTGCGACTGGGCGGGCAAGACCGTCGTGCCGTTTATGACCCACGAAGGCAGCCGCATGGGCCGCAGCGAAGAGGATATTCGGAAACTTTGTGCGGGCGCTACCCTGCTCGGCGGGCTTCCCCTACGCGGCGGGGCCGTGAAAGACTCGCGGGACGTCGTGCGGAAGTGGGTTCAGGGATTGAATCTGACAAAATAAACTATAACAGATGTTGCGAAAAATCAGAATCGCGGCCGCGGCCGTTTTCTTTACGATGATTACGCTGCTCTTCCTCGATTTCACGGGGACGCTGCATGCGTGGTTCGGCTGGATGGCCAGAGTGCAGTTGCTGCCCGCTGTTTTGGCGGTCAATGTCGCCGTCGTTGCGGCGCTCTTGGTGCTGACGCTGTTGTTCGGACGGGTCTACTGTTCGGTGATATGCCCGCTGGGCGTCTTTCAGGACGTCGCTTCGTGGGCGGGCGGCAAACGACGTAAAAACCGTTTCACCTATTCCCGTGCCTTGCCGTGGCTGCGTTACGGCATGCTGGCGCTGTTCGTTGCGGCGATGGTTGCCCATATCAAGCCCGTCGCCGAACTGCTGGCGCCTTACAGCGCTTACGGGCGTATCGCGTCGAACCTCTTTGCGCCGCTCTACCGGTGGGGCAACAACCTGCTGGCCTATGCGGCAGAGCGGATCGACAGCTATGCGTTCTATACGGTGGACGTTTGGGTGAAGAGCGGCGTGACGTTCGCCGTGGCCGCCGCGACGTTCGCGGTTCTGGCCGTGCTGGCGTGGCGCAACGGCCGCACCTACTGCAATACGGTTTGTCCGGTCGGCACGCTACTGGGCTTCGTGTCGCGTTTTGCGGTCTTTAAGCCCCGCATCGACACCTCGAAGTGCAACGGCTGCGGGCTTTGCGCGCGCAACTGCAAGGCCTCGTGCATCGACGCCAAGTCGCACGAAATCGACTACAGCCGTTGTGTGGCCTGCATGGACTGTATCGGCAAATGCCGTCAGCACGCCATCGCCTTTTCGCGCAAACCGGCCGCAAAACCCGCTTCGGAGACCTCCGTGTCCGCAGCGGCGGAGGCTCCGGCAAAGACGGACCGCGTCGTTGCAGCGGAATCTTCGTCAAAGGCGGAGCGTGTCGTCGCCGCGGACAGGCCCGCCGACCCTTCGCGCCGCAAATTCCTCACGATTGCCGGCGTTTTGGCCTACACGGCGACCGTGAAGGCGCAGGAGAAGAAGGTGGACGGCGGACTGGCGCTGATCGAGGATAAGAAAGTCCCGGACCGCGCCGTGCCGATCACGCCGCCGGGATCGCTGGCGGCCCGCAACTTGACGGCGCACTGTACCGGGTGTCAGCTGTGCGTGGCGGCGTGCCCCAATCAGGTGCTGCGCCCCTCCGGCAAGCTGATGACCCTGATGCAGCCCGAAATGTCGTACGAGCGCGGCTACTGCCGGCCCGAATGTACGAAGTGTTCCGAAGTGTGTCCCACGGGGGCCATCCGTCCGATCACGGCGGCCGAGAAGTCGGCGACGCAGATCGGCCATGCCGTGTGGATCGCCGACAACTGCGTCGTCAATACCGACGGCGTGGACTGCGGCATCTTCTCACGCCACTGTCCCACGGGAGCCATTCACATGGTGCATAAGGATCCGGATAACCCTGATTCGCCGCTTATCCCCGCCGTGAACGAGGAGCGCTGCATCGGCTGCGGAGCATGCGAGAATCTTTGTCCGAGCCGCCCGTTCAGCGCGATTTACGTCGAAGGGCATCTGCGTCACAGAACCGTTTAACAGTCAGGAGTATGAAAGAGAAGAAAAAGATAGACCGCCGGGAATTCCTGAAGGTGCTCGGCGTAGGAGCCGCCGCCACGACCGCCGCGTTGTACGGCTGTAAACTCAAGGGCGGCGCGGCGGG
>ENA-ORTD01001175-ORTD01001175.1-human-gut-metagenome-genome-assembly--contig:-NODE-1175-length-19620-cov-3.286788_pt1 | contig 19620 bp, 16 predicted proteins | sample MGYA00241907_ERZ509178 | MGnify/ENA primary metagenome ERZ509178 (study PRJEB26280, sample SAMEA2338793) | human gut metagenome | biome: human gut; feature: human-associated habitat; material: faeces...
AGAGCACCTGACTTTTAATCAGGTTGTCGGGGGTTCGAATCCCCCGTGCTTCATTTTTTGATCTCAGTTATGATTACTGAGGTCTTTTTTTATATGTGAAACTTTTGATGGAACTTTGCAAGTGCAGAAAAGTGTTATATAATTTAAAGTAATTGCGATGAAAAGGGGGAATTCATTTATGGGAAGACGGGATAAGGTAAACTATTATCTGGATTTGGCGGAGGTTGTATCACAGAGGTGTACCTGTATCAGAAGACATTATGGGGCGGTTATCGTAAAAAATGATGAGGTGATATCAACCGGGTATGTGGGGGCACCCAGAGGAAGGAAGAATTGCTCCGATATAGGAGAATGTATACGGACTAAGATGAAGATACCGAGAGGCGAGAGGTATGAGCTGTGCAGGAGTGTTCATGCTGAGGCCAATGCCATAATCAGCGCCTCGAGGGATGAAATGATCGGAAGTAGTTTATATCTGGTGGGAATTGAAGTGGACAGCGGTTCTTATATTGAAAATTCGTGCTGTTGTTCTATGTGTAAGCGTTTGGTGATTAATGCAGGTATTGAAAAGGTATACTTAAGGGATACAAAGGATGAATTTCGAGAGGTTATGGTGAGCGAATGGATAGAGAATGATGAGTCTTTAACAGGAGCTTTTGGGTACTGATTTTGAGTTTATTAACGATGTGAGAAATAGTGGTGCAATATTTGGTGTAATCTAGGGGGAGCAAAATGGTACAGGTAGCATTTTATGATCGGGCAGAGGATTCGGTATATAAATTTGCAGTAATAGGGGCGAAAAAGGACGGTAGATGGCTTTTATGCAGACACGGAAAACGGAATACATGGGAATGTCCTGGCGGCCATAGAGAAGCTGGGGAAAGGATTGAAGATACGGCAAAAAGAGAATTGTTTGAGGAGACAGGAGCGGAGACGTATGTGCTGTATCCGGTGTGTGCTTACTCATGTATGAGAAATGGAGGAGAAGCGAGCTTCGGTATGTTGTATTTTGCGCAGATTGAGAGTCTGGGCATTCTGCCGGATTATGAGATTGCAGAGGTGATGAGCTTCCGAAAGAGAGGGAGTTTTGGACGTATCCTGATATTCAACCGTATTTAATTGATAAATTGGACAGCTTTATTGAGGAAGGGCTTGCAAAAGAATAAAAATGAAAAAGATTATATCTATATATTTGAAGCCTTATTATGGTCGAATGGGAATTGGGTTTGCAATTAAGTTTATTGGATCAGTTATGGATTTGTGCATCCCGTGGGTGCTGGCATATGTAATTGACAATGTAATTCCGGCGGGGAGCCTGAAGCAGATTTATTTATGGGGTGGGGTTATGGTTTTCTGTTCCTTGCTGGCGGTGGCTTTTAATATTATTGCGAACAGGATGGCATCCAGGGTGGCCAGTGAGGCGACTCAGATTATAAGGCATGATTTATTTGCCAGAACAATGTACCTTTCTGACAGGCAGACGGATTCTTTTACAAAGCCGTCATTGATATCCAGGCTGACGACAGATACCTATAATGTGAATCAGATGATAGGCAGAATCCAGAGACTGGGTGTAAGGGCGCCGATTCTGCTTGTGGGGGGTATTATTTTTACTATGGCGTTGGATCCGGTGCTGGCTTCGGTGCTTTTACTGGTAATGCCGATATTGGCTTTTGTTATGACGGCGGTTTCCAGGAAGGGAATGCCTTTATATCGGAAGCTGCAGGAAGCGGCGGATAAGTTTGTGTGTCTGGTGAGGGAGGATATTGCGGGAATCCGTGTAATTAAGGCACTTTCAAAGATGGATTATGAGAAAAATAAGTTTGATGGCGTCAATCAGATGGTTATTACCTGCGAACGGAACGCTGAGCAGACAATGGCAGTGCTGAACCCCGCAATGAACATGCTTCTGAATCTGGGTCTTGTCGGAGTGATTTTGGTAGGGGCTTACAGAGTAAATGCGGGAACGTCTGAGGTTGGAAAAATATTGGCGTTTATGACCTATTTCACCATTATTTTGAATGCGATGATGTCGATCTCCAGAATGTTTGTCATTATAAATAAAGCGGTGGCATCCGGAGCCAGAATACAGCAGGTATTAGACTGCGAAGATGATATGGTTACTGTGACGGAAGATATGAAGGCAGCTTCTGTTAATGAAACGGAGGCCGGGAATAAAGGAATTGTATTTGACAGGGTTACCTTTTCCTATAATAAAACGGAAGCGAACCTGAAGAACCTCTCCTTTTCGGTAAAAAAAGGGGAAATGCTTGGGGTTATTGGGGCAACGGGCTCGGGAAAAACTACGTTGGCGGCACTTCTGATGCGGCTGGTTGATGTGGATGAGGGAAGAATCCTGATTGATGGGCGGGATGTGCGAAGTTTTGAAAAAAAGGAGCTGAGAGAGAAGTTCGGGGTAGTGTTCCAGAATGATACTATTTTTGAGGACTCTATTTTTGAAAATGTAAGGATGGGGCGGAAGCTGAATGAGGAGGATATTGAGAAGGCACTTGTATATGCGCAGGCAGATGAGTTTACCAGGGAGAAGGAGCAGAGTGAGGGCGCTATGCTTGACATTAAGGGGGCCAATCTGAGCGGCGGACAGAAGCAGCGTATCCTGATTGCCAGGGCACTGGCGGCACATCCGGATTTTCTGGTACTGGATGATTCCTCCAGTGCGTTGGACTACAGGACGGACAGCAGGCTGCGCAGGCAGCTGAAGGAGCATTTCAGGGATACTACGACTATCATGATAGCCCAGAGAATCAGTTCGGTGATGCATGCAGATCATATTCTGGTGCTGGAGGACGGGGAAATGATAGGATATGGAACGCATGAGGAACTGATGGAAAGCTGTGAAATCTATCAGGAGATAAGTCGTTCACAGACCGGGGCGGATTACAAATCTGGAGAGGAATACGGACATGGAGAGGAGGGGGAAAGAGGAGGTTATGAAAAAAGAAAAGGGGAAGGCAGGTACACTGATCCGTCTGGGGGGTTATCTGCTTCACTATAAATGGTATCTGGCTGCGGCATTGGTGCTTACGGTGGGAAGCAATCTTTTTGCCTTGATTGGGCCGATGCTTTCCGGGTATGCAGTAGATGCGATTGAACCGGGGCCGGGGAAGGTGAATTTTGGAAGGGTTTTTTATTTTGCGGCCTGGATGGCGGGATTTTATGTGGTTTCTTCAATTTTTTCCTATATGCTGCAGGTGCTGATGATTGCCATAAGCCGGAAGGTGGTTTACCGGATGAGGAAGGATGTGTTTGAGAAGCTGCTTTCACTCCCGGTGGGGTATTTCGATGTGCATCAGAGCGGGGATATCATCAGCCGGATTTCCTATGATATAGATACGGTAAATGTATCGCTTTCAGATGATGTGGTACAGCTGCTGACGACGGTGATAACGGTGAGCGGCGCTTTTGTTATGATGGTTTTGATTTCACCAAGGCTGGTGCTGGTATTTGCGTTTACGCTGCCGCTGTCGGTTTGTATTACCAGGTATCTGACGGGCAAAACCAGGCCTCTTTTCCGGGAGAGATCCGCAAAGCTGGGAGTGTTGAACGGTTTTGTAGAGGAAATGGTATCCGGGCAGAAGACGCTGAAGGCGTACTGTCAGGAGGAAAATACGATTGACCGGTTTGAGGAAAGAAATGAAAATGCCATGAAGGCATATTACAGGGCGGAATATTACGGTAGTATTGTAGGGCCGATGGTGAATTTTGTGAATAATCTTTCGCTTTCCCTGATTAGCGTGTTCGGTGCGGTGCTTTATCTGTTCGGGCAGATGAGTATTGGCAATATTTCCTCCTTTGTGCTGTATTCCAGGAAGTTTTCAGGGCCAATCAATGAGGCGGCGAATATCATCAGCGATTTGCAGTCCTCCATTGCTGCTGCGGAGCGGATTTTCCGGCTGCTGGATGAAGAGGAGGAGCCGGCGGACAGTCCGGGCTGTGTGGATCTGAAGGATGCACAAGGGGATGTGGAGCTGTCCCATGTAAAATTTGGTTACAATTGTGTTAAAACTATTATCCATGACTTGAGTTTTCATGTAAAACCCGGTAAAATGGTAGCGGTTGTGGGGCCGACGGGCGCAGGAAAGACAACGTTAATCAATTTGCTGATGCGGTTTTATGATATCCAGAGTGGGGATATCAGTGTGGATGGGACAGATATTTCAGGGATAACGAGAGCGAGCCTGAGGCAGTCTTATGCTATGGTTCTGCAGGATACCTGGCTATTCCAGGGAAGCATTTATGAAAATCTGGCTTATGGGAGCCTTAGCGGCATGGAGCAGGGAGCCATAGAGGAAAAGGTCAGGGAAGCGGCTGCTGCTGCGGGAATTGACGGTTTTATACGCAGGCTTCCTCAGGGCTATGATACGATACTGACCGATGAAGGGACGAATATTTCCAAAGGGCAGAAGCAGCTGCTGACGATTGCGCGGGCGATGCTTCTTCCGGCCAGGATGCTTATATTGGATGAGGCGACTTCCAATGTGGATACCCGTACCGAAATGAAAATTCAGGAGGCGATGCGCAGGCTGATGGAGGGGAAAACCTGTTTTATTATCGCCCACAGATTATCTACGATACGGAATGCCGATATAATTCTTGTGGTGAATGACGGAGACGTGGTTCAGCAGGGTACTCATGATGAGCTGATATGTCAGGAGGGCCTGTACAGACAGATGTACCTGGCACAGTTTGAGTAAGGGACCTGTGTTGGCTTCGGATGGTAACCGGGTTGCAGGCAGAAGTCCGGCTATCCGGGCTGTTGCAATTTTACCTGTATTTCTCAACCGATACATTATTTATCTATTTTTCTTTTGACGGATAAGTGATACAATAGGGGAGAGAGATTATACGAAGGAATTTGTCGGATGAATAAAAGAAAAATGAATGACACGCAGGTTGAAAGAGGGGGGACTGCATACGGAAGGGCAATGATTGCCGTGGGAATAACTGCGGCGGTGCTTGTTCTTGCTTATCTTGCATTCGCCTTCTTTTTTGCTGGGCATTATTACTGGAGGACACAGATAGATGGGACTGATTACAGCTTTCGTTCCAAAGAGCAGGTGCGGGAGGAGATTCTGAATCCTTCTGTTGCTTATGAGCTGCAGATTTATGGCCGGGAGGATATGCAGGATAGTGTAAAGCCGGATCAGGTGGGGATGACCTATGTTTATGATAATACGCTGGATCGGATTAATGCGCAGCTTACAGGGCTGAAGTGGCCGATGATGTTTTTTGGAGGGAGAGATTTTGAGCTTCCCAAGGCGGTGACGTACAGTGACGATGCATTGGCGGAGCGGCTGAGTGAGACGGTTTTTTTTAAGAAGGCCAATATCCACCCTCCGGAGGATGCGTACATAAGCGGTTATATTGAGGGCAGGGGATATGAAATTGTTCCTGAGTATCCGGGTACCGTGGCGGATTTTGACCGGGTGAAGGATGCGGTGGCGGAGGCGCTTGAAAAGCTTCAGGAAACATTGGATCTGGATGCGGGCGGTTTTTACCAGAATGCGGCAGTGAAGTCGGATGATAAGGCTTTGAGGAAAGCGCTTGAGAAGGCAAACCGGTATGTGGGCGCTGCCATAACCTATGATTGGAATGGCGAAAGGGAAGTGGTTGATGGGAGTGTGATCAGCCAGTGGATTACGATTACGAATGACGATGTGATGCTGGATGAAGAAGCGGCCCGGGAGTATGTGAACGGTCTGGCCAGAAAACATGATACTTATGGCAGGGATCGTAATTTTACCACGACAATGGGGAATACTATTCTGCTGAAGAGCGGTTCTTACGGTTGGTGGACGGACCGGGCGGGAGAAACGGCCGCGCTTCTTGACTCTGTCAGGAAAGGCGAGCAGGTGGAGAAGGAGCCTCTTTATTTTGCCAGAGGTTATGCCACCGGGGCGCCGGGAGAAGATATTGGGGCTTCCTATGTGGAAATTGATATGGGAAACCAGCATTTATATCTTTATATGAACGGAGAGCTGATTCTGGAAAGTGATTTCGTGTCCGGGAATATTTCCAGGGGATACGGCACGCCGGCCGGTGTTTTCGGGCTGACCTACAAGGAGAGGAATGCCACGCTGACCGGTGAGAATTATGCGTCGCATGTGGATTACTGGATGCCTTTTAACGGGAATATCGGTATGCACGATGCGTCCTGGAGAGGAAGCTTCGGCGGAGATATTTATATGAGGAACGGTTCTCATGGGTGTATCAATCTGCCACGTGATAAGGCGGAGGAAATTTACGGATATATGGAACGGAATTTTCCGGTAATCTGTTATTATTAAGTAACTTTGAAAGTGTTGGACAGTTACATTATTAACTGCAAAGTGTCAGATGGAATCGCAGCGGTTCAGTTGTCTGAACTATTACAGGGAATTGGTTTGGGGGACAAATCATGAGAAATAAGGAATTGACGCCCAGGCAGCGGGAAAAACAGGAGCGCCGGATCGCAAGGCGCAGGAAATTTATGGAGAGAATTGCTGAAAATGGAGGGGATATTCTGCGGTCCGATAATTTTAAAAGTACGCGCAGAAGTATCCAGCACGGGACTATTTCCGTGCACAGCCATTGCATCAGCGTGGCGGGCTGCAGCCTGGCAATCCACGAAAAACTGGAGAAAATGGGGATAAAGAGCGAGGAAAAGGATATTATCAGAGGAGCGCTGCTTCACGATTATTTCCTTTATGACTGGCATCATCATAAGCATGACAGGGGGCTGTGGAATATGCATGGCTTCAGCCATCCCAGGACGGCGCTGAAAAATGCCGGAAGGGAGTACCGGCTATCTCCCAGGGAGCAGGATATTATCAAGAAGCATATGTGGCCGCTTACTATTGTTCCGCCTTTATGCAGAGAGGCATGGATCGTGACGGCGGCGGATAAGTACTGTTCATTTCTGGAAACGGTGGAGCCACGGCTGAAGGCTGTGAAGCATTTGGGCAGGCATTGGACGACACTCCCCCGCAGAAGCGGTGGCGAAGAAAAGGAGCCAAAGACGCAGGAAAACGGGGAGCTGGCAGCAGAAGAAATAAAGGCGGCAGAAAAATAAAACTGACGGCATGCAGGAGGCAAATGGAAGGATTATTTGCAAGATTAACTGAATACGGGGCTTCTCAGTATTATCCCTTTCATATGCCCGGGCATAAAAGGAACATGCCTGAGGAGATTGGGGCGCTGCAGGGAATTGCGGGGCTGGATATTACGGAAATAGAGGGTTTTGATGATCTGCATGCGCCGGATGGGATTCTGAAGGAGGCGCAGGAAAAGGCAGCGGTTGTTTTCGGCGCGGAGGAAACTTTTTTTCTGGTAAATGGTTCTACGGCGGGGATCCTTATTGCGGTTTCGGCGGCGGCGCCAAGAGGCAGCAGGATTATCATGGCGCGGAACTGCCATAAATCCGTGTATCATGCCTGCTTCCTGCGGGAGCTGGAGCCTGTTTTTCTTTATCCGGGGACGGTGCCGGATTACGGGATAGCGGACTGTATCCTGCCGGAGCAGGTGGAAGCGGCCCTGAGGGAGTATCCGGAGGCAAAGGCGGTGGTGCTCACCTCCCCTACCTATGACGGGGTAGTTTCTGATATTGAAAAAATTGCGGAAATTGTCCACCGGGCGGGGGGCATTTTGATTGTGGATGGAGCGCATGGGGCGCATTTTGGATTTGATCCGTTTTTTCCGGAGAGTCCGGTGCGTCAGGGAGCGGATCTGGTTATTCAGAGTCTTCATAAGACGCTTCCTGCGCTGACCCAGACAGCGCTTCTGCATGTTAACGGGACACGTGTGGACAGAAGCGTTGTGCGGGAGTATGAACGGATTTATCAGACCAGCAGTCCGTCCTATCTGCTGATGGGCAGTATGGATGCCTGTGTGAGGCTCCTGGAGGAGGGGGCGTGCTGGGGCGGTTTTGCACAGCGGATGGCGCGTTTTTACGGGAAAACGGAAGAATTAAAGCATCTCAGGCTGATGAACAGGGATATTCTGGAAAAAGGCTGTATGAAAGCTTTTGATGCGGGAAAACTGCTGATATCTGTAAAGAATACAAAAATTACGGGAAATACGCTTTACAAAGAGCTTCTGAACCGTTATTATCTTCAAATGGAGATGGCTTGCGATACTTATGTAACCGCCATAGTGACTCCCTGGGACAGGGAGGAGGGCTTAAGGCGGCTTGCGGATGCTTTGTTGGAAATTGATAAAGGCCTGGAGACGCAGGACTGCCCGCAGCAGGCGAAGCCGTATCCGGAGCTTGAGATGTCGGTGCCGCTTTACCGGGCGCTGACGGCAGAGAAGCACTCCTGTCCGCTTGGCATGGCGGCGGGAAAGACAGCAGGAACTTATGTGAACCTTTATCCGCCGGGAATTCCTCTGGTAGTTCCGGGAGAGGTAATAACGGAGGAGGTCATTAAGTTAATAGAGACGTACGTGAGGCAGAGGCTGAACGTACAGGGGGTGGAGACCGCGGAAACAGGAGCGGGGTTGACCGGAGACTGTACAATAACAATACTTAATTGACAGGTGTCTGAAGCACCGGAAGGAGTTAATATGAGAAAAACCAAAATTATCTGCACCATCGGACCGGCTTCCCAAAGTGAGGAAAAACTGAGAGAGCTTATGCTGGCAGGCATGAATGTGGCCCGTTTTAATTTTTCACATGGAGATCATGAAGAACAGCACGGAAAATATGACAGAATGCGCAAGGTGAGCAAGGAACTGAATCTTCCCATTGCGGCGCTGCTGGATACCAAGGGACCGGAAATCCGTCTGAGGGATTTTGAAGGCGGCAAGGTTTATCTGGAGGCCGGACAGAAATTCACCCTGACCACCAGGGAAGTGATGGGAACGGAAAAAATGGCTTCCATTACCTATAAGGAGCTGATTAATGATATCGGTGTGGGAACCACGATTCTCATCGACGACGGCCTGATTGAGATGACGGTGGAAGAAATTACGGATACCGATATTATCTGTGATGTTGTAAACGGCGGACCTGTTTCCAATCACAAGGGCGTGAATGTGCCGGGCGCGGAGCTTTCCATGCCTTATATCAGCGAAAGCGACAGGAATGATATCCTGTTCGGCATTGAACTGGGATTTGATATTATCGCGGCATCTTTTGTACGTAATAAAGAGGATGTGCTGGAGGTGCGCCGGATTCTGGATGAGCACAATTCCAAGATGATGATCGTTGCTAAAATTGAGAATATGCAGGGCATCAAGAATCTGGACGAAATTATCGATGTTTCCGATGGTATTATGGTTGCCAGAGGGGATATGGGTGTTGAAGTTCCGCTGGAAGAGGTTCCCGTGCTTCAGAAGCAGATCATTAAAAAGGCGGTTGCCAAAGGAAAACAGGTAATAACGGCAACGCAGATGCTGGAGTCCATGATTCACAATCCCCGTCCCACCAGAGCGGAGACCACGGATATTGCCAATGCTATTTATGACGGGACCACAGCTATCATGCTTTCCGGCGAAAGCGCACAGGGACAGTATCCTGTGGAGGCCGTACAGACCATGGCGCGCATTGCGGAGAGGACCGAGGAGGATATCGACTTTGCAGGCCGTCTGAAAAAACGCGAACTGCCTGGCGACGGCAATATTACTACGGCGATTTCCCATGCAACCTGCACGATGGCGGCGGATTTGGATGTTAAGGGAATTATCTGCGTAACCATGTCAGGCTTTACGGCCAGCATGATTTCACGGTTTAAGCCCAGCTGCCCGATTTTCGGCTGCACGGTGAAGAGGCTGGTATGGCGTCAGCTGAACCTGCAGTGGGGGGTAATGCCGCTGCTGATCCAGGAGGAGAATACGGCGGAGGATCTGTTCCATGCGGCTATTGACGCTGCTGTGGAGGCTGGTTATATTCAAAAAGGGGATAAGGTTATCATTACGGCGGGAATGCCTCTGGGAATTTCCGGAAAGACCAATCAGCTGCGGGTAGTTGAGGTATAACAGGCGGCTGCGGTATCATGGAAAGAGCCGGACAGTAGGAGACAGCTGCCTGGATACAGACGGCCGGAGAGAAGGAAACGGCCGCCTGGGAAGAGCGGCGCTTAGGGGTAAGCGGCAGTAATAATTTAAATTTCTGTATTTTTAAATTGGGGTCAGAACGGGGGTATTACGAATGAAAAAATATGTGATGGCGCTTGATCAGGGAACGACCAGTTCCCGCTGTATTCTGTTTGACAAATCAGGGCATATGCGCTCTGTGGTGCAGAGGGAGTTCACCCAGATATATCCGAAACCGGGCTGGGTGGAGCATGACCCTCTGGAAATCTGGTCCTCCCAGCTGAGTGTGGCTGTGGAGGCCATGGGAAAAATCGGCGCGGCGATTGAGGATATTGCGGCGATAGGTATTACCAACCAGAGGGAGACTACCGTCTGCTTCAGTAAAAAAACGGGAAAACCGGTGTACAATGCCATCTGCTGGCAGTGCCGCAGGACGGCGGATATTATCGAACAGCTGAAGGAGGATGGCTTTGACAGCATCATCAGGGAGCGGACCGGGCTGGTGCCGGATGCCTATTTTTCCGGTACCAAGATCAAGTGGATCCTGGATAATGTGGAGGGCGCCAGGGAAATGGCGGAGTCGGGCGAGCTGCTGTTCGGCACGGTGGACACCTGGCTTATCTGGAACCTGACCAAGGGAAAGGTTTTTGTAACGGATTACACCAATGCTTCCCGTACCATGCTTTTTGACATTCATAAGAGAGAATGGGATGAGGATATTCTGAACCGCCTGGGAATCCCCAGATCCATGCTGCCCCAGGTGAAGCCGTCCAGCTGTGTTTACGGCTATACGGATGAATCGGTCATCGGCGGAGTGATTCCCATTGCGGGCGCGGCGGGAGATCAGCAGGCGGCGCTGTTCGGACAGTGCTGCTTTGAGGCCGGGGAAGCGAAGAATACATATGGTACGGGCTGTTTCCTCCTGATGAATACGGGGGATAAGGCAGTGGCCTCCCAAAATGGGCTGCTGACCACGATTGCGGCCAGCACGGAGGGGGAAATCCGTTATGCGCTGGAAGGAAGCGTGTTCGTGGCGGGAGCGGCCATACAGTGGCTGCGCGATGAACTGCGTATGATCAAAAATGCGCCGCAGTCCCAGGAGTATGCGCAGGATGTGGAGGATACCAACGGGGTATATGTGGTGCCGGCCTTTACCGGGCTGGGCGCGCCTTATTGGAATCCTTACGCCAGAGGAACCATTGTGGGGCTCACCCGCGGGGCGAGGAAGGAGCATTTTATCCGTGCCACGCTGGAATCCCTTGCCTACCAGACGCAGGATGTGCTGGAAGCCATGGAAAAGGATTCGGGCATCACGCTTAAGAACCTGCGTGTGGACGGCGGCGCAAGCGCCAATGATTTCCTGATGCAGTTCCAGGCGGATATTATGAATAAAGAGGTGCTCAGGCCTGAGTGCATTGAAACCACAGCGCTGGGAGCGGCTTATCTGGCGGGAATTGCCACTGGTTTCTGGAAGGATAAGGAGGATATCAGGAAAAACTGGTTCCTGGAAAAAACCTTCCTTCCGTTCATGACGCAGGAAATGCGGCAGGAGAAGCTGAAAGGCTGGAAACGCGCCGTCCGGTGTGCGATTGCCTATGCTAAGGAGGAAGACTGACAAACGTTTGCAGTCAGAAACAGATGGGAAAAATATTTTATATTGCAGGAAAGAGCTCTTCCGGTAAAGACACCATTTACCGGAGGCTTCTGGACTGTGCGGATTTGCAGCTGGAAACGCTGGTTCCTTATACGACGCGGCCCATACGGGACGGTGAGGAGAACGGAAGGGAATATTTTTTTACGGATGAGGCGGAGCTTGAAAGGCTGCGCGCAGAAGGAAAGATAATTGAGGAAAGAATGTACAGCACCTTTTATGGGCCGTGGTATTATTTTACGGTGGATGACGGGCAGCTGGATTTGGAAAAACAAGATTATCTGCTGATTGGGACGCTGGAGTCCTACAGGGCGGTGAAACGGTTTGTGGGGAAGGAAAAAATCGTGCCCATCTATATTGAGGTGGAAGACGGGGAACGCCTGCAGAGGGCGCTGGACCGGGAAAAAAAGCAGGAAAACCCCAAATATGAGGAAATGTGCAGGCGTTTTCTTGCGGATTCTGAGGATTTCAGTGAAGAACGAATAGCTAAAGCGGGGATTGACAGAAGATTCTATAATGGTGAGCTGGAGACGTGCCTGAAGGAGGTTATGGATTATATCAGGCAGGCGCGCAGGGTACAGTCGGGAGACGGAGTGCGGTAAGGCACGGCGTCCCCGTGGGAAAGCGAGGGAGTTATGGCAGGTTTTCAGGATATTTACGGGCAGGAGGCTATGAAGGAGCACCTGCAGAACGCAATCAGGCTGGGCAAGGTATCCCATGCATATATTATTAATGGAGAAAGGAACTCCGGCAAGGAGTTCATCGCCAGGATTTTTGCCAGGACTCTTCAGTGTGAAAGGGGCGGGATTGAGCCGTGCGGGGAATGCCATTCCTGCAAACAGGCGGAGAGCGGCAACCAGCCGGATATCATCCGTGTGACCCACGAAAAGCCGAACAGCATCGGTGTGGAGGATATCCGAAGCCAGGTGAATAATGATATTGTCATCAAGCCCTATTCCAGCCCCTATAAGATATATATTATCAATGAAGGGGAGAAGATGACGGTACAGGCGCAGAACGCGCTTTTAAAGACGCTGGAGGAGCCTCCGGCATATGGTGTAATCCTGATTCTGACAACGAATGTGGAGGCGCTGCTTCCCACGATTGTGAGCCGGTGCGTTGTGCTGAATATGAAGCCGGTGCGTGACGATATTGTGCGAAGGTTTCTGATGGAGGATCTGCAGATTCCGGATTATAAGGCAAATGTATGTGTGGCTTTTGCCAGGGGAAATATCGGACGTGCCAAAATGCTGGCTTCCAGCGAGGATTTTGATAATGTGAAGGAAGAGGCGGTAACGCTTTTAAAATATATTCGTGATATGGAGATTTCGGAAATTGTGGCCGCTATTAAGAAAATTTCCGAATATAAGCTGGATGTGACCGATTATCTGGATATTTTGTCCATCTGGTACAGGGATGTATTGCTTTTTAAGGCAACCAATGACGCAAATAACTTGATCTTTAAGGAAGAAATAAAGTATATTAGAAAGGAAGCGGATCAGAGAAGCTACGAAGGGATTGAAATAATCCTGGATGCGCTGGAAAAAGCGAAGTCCAGGCTTTCAGCCAATGTAAATTTTGATCTGACCATGGAGCTTCTGTTTCTGACGATGAAAGAGAATTAATGCAAAGGAATTCATGTTTCAGGATGCATTGGTTCGGATACGAAATGGCCGGCACGGGCCGGCGGGCGGATCGGGAAGGTGATCTGCCGGGCCATGAAATATGGCAGGAGGTTGATAGATGACTAGAGTGATAGGCGTAAGATTCCGTACGGCGGGCAAGATATATTATTTTGACCCGTCCAGGTTTGAAATAAAAAAGGGTGACCATGTGATTGTGGAAACGGCCCGCGGCGTAGAGTACGGAACCGTGGTGGGCGGTATCCGCGAGGTGGAGGACAGCAAGGTAGTTCAGCCGCTCAAGCCGGTGCTGCGTATTGCCAACGAGAGGGACGATGAGCAGGAAGCGGCGAATAAGGTTAAGGAAAAGGATGCCTTCCGCATCTGCCAGGAGAAGATTACCAAGCATGGGCTGGACATGAAGCTGATTGATGCGGAGTATACGTTTGACAACAATAAGGTGCTGTTTTATTTTACGGCGGACGGAAGAATAGATTTCAGGGAGCTGGTGAAGGATCTTGCCAGCGTTTTCAAGACCAGGATTGAACTGCGTCAGATTGGCGTAAGGGATGAAACCAAGATTCTCGGCGGCATCGGTATCTGCGGAAGGCAGCTGTGCTGTCATGCCCATCTGTCGGAATTCGTGCCGGTTTCCATTAAAATGGCGAAGGAACAGAATCTTTCTTTAAACCCTACGAAAATTTCCGGGGTGTGCGGCAGGCTGATGTGCTGTCTGAAGCATGAGGAGGAGACCTATGAGGATCTGAACCGCAGGCTTCCCAACCTGGGCGATTATGTAACCACGGATGACGGACTGAAGGGCGAGGTGTCCAGCGTCAACGTGCTGCGCCAGCTGGTAAAGGTTATCGTCAATGTGGAGGATGAGAAGGAAATCAGGGAATACCGTCTGGATCAGCTCCGCTTCAAGAGAAGGCATGGACGGAATAAGAAAAACGAGGTCAGCGAAAAAGAGCTGAAGGAATTGGAAAAACTGGAGAAGCAGGATGAAAAATCCAAACTGGAATAGCATCTCATTAAAGCCAGGGGAAAGGCTGGATGAGCTGCAGAGGAACGGCTATGTGATTATCCAGGACCAGGAACGGTTCTGTTTTGGTATGGATGCGGTGCTTCTTTCCGGCTTTGCCCGCGTAAAGGACGGGGGAAGCGTTCTGGATATGGGGACAGGGACAGGAATTATCCCGATTCTTCTGGAGGCCAAGACGAATGCCTCCCATCTGACCGGGCTGGAAATTCAGCCGGACAGTGCGGACATGGCCAGGCGCAGTGTGGCGCTGAACGGCCTGGAGGAGAAAATCTCCATTGTGGAAGGGGATATTAAAGAGGCAGCGGGTTTGTTTCCGGCTGCTTCTTTTGACGTTGTTACCTGCAATCCGCCTTATATGGTGGGAGGGCATGGACTGACCAATCCGGAGGCGCCAAAGGCAATTGCCAGGCATGAGGTGAAGTGCACCTTTGAGGATGTGGCCGCGCAGGCCGCGAAGCTGCTGAAGCCGGGCGGCAATTTTTTCCTGGTGCACAGGCCCTTCCGGCTGGCGGAAATCATCGTGACCCTGGCAAGGTACAGACTGGAGCCAAAACGTATGCAGCTGGTATTTCCGTTTGCGGACAAGGAGCCGAATATGGTTTTGCTTGAGGCAAACCGGGGCGGAAGAAGCCGGCTGAAGGTGGAGAAGCCTCTGATTGTATACCGGGAGCCGGGGGTATATACGGATGAAATTTATGATATTTACGGGTATTGATGCAGGAGAATGGCAGCTGTAAGGCAACAGTTCAGGCAGGTCTGCGCATTTACTGCGCGGACCGTGAGAAAACGTAGTGGCAGCAGGCATCCTCCTCCTCGGCGCAGGCGGCTTTTAATGGCGGATGCAGTAACAGTCCGGCCGAAGGCTGAAATGTTACGCTGTAAGGGATATGTGCCGTAAAAGCTATTGAAAATTATTACGGTATCGGTTATTATCTTAGTTTAGATAGATGGAAGAACTGAGGTTTTAGGTTTAAACATATGTGATATCCGGGTTTTACGCAGCATTTTGCGCCGGAGATCCGGAAAGAACGGAAAATGAAGATAAGTAAAATATTCGCAGCCATATTGCTTTGTCTTCTTGTAATAGCGGCAACGAGCGCTTATCTGGCAGGAAGAAGCCGGGATGCGCAGGAAGCGGCAGCCATACAGGAGGGAACGGATGTTTCCGGGAATTCTGAGGACTTTGCGGAGACTGAGGGCGGCGCCGAAGGGGAGGGCGACATTGATGCCCCTGAAACATCGGCGCAGGAAGCTGCGGAAACGGAGCAGACAGAGGAATACGGCGGAGAGCTGCCAATCGGCGACAGGGTAAAGGTCAAAGGGATCTATGTCACCGGAAATATGGCGGGAACCTCCAATATGGACAACCTGATATCCCTGGTGGACAGGACAGAGCTGAACACCATGGTGATAGATATTAAAAACGATGAAGGCCGTGTTGTTTATCAGATGGATTCACCTATGGTTTCAGAGCTTGGCTCCGCACAGAAGCTGGTGGCGGATATGCCGGCCCTGGTGAAGAAGTGTAGGGAGCACGGGATTTATCTGATTGGCCGGATTGTGGCGTTTAAAGACCCCTTCCTGGCGGAGAACCGCCCGGAGCTTGCGCTTCATAATCAGGACGGCAGTGTTTTCCGCGATAAGTCAGGACTTGCCTGGGTGAATCCCTACAGCCGTGAGGTATGGGAATACCTGATGGAAATTGCCGCACAGGCGGTGGCGGGGGGATTTGATGAAATACAATTTGACTATATCCGCTTCTCTACGGACAGCGGTATGTCAAAGGTGGATTTCGGCCCGGAGGCAGCAGGCCGTGACAAGGAAGGGACGATTACCGAATTTACGGCGTATGCGGCGCAGGCGCTGCATCAGCTGGGAGTACCGGTATCGGCGGATGTGTACGGCATCATCATTGACAGTGAGCTGGATGCGTCCATTGTAGGACAGGATTATTACGAGATGGCAAAGTATCTGGATTATATCAGCCCGATGGTCTATCCGTCCCATTACGGGCCGGGGAATCTGGGGCTGGCGGTGCCGGATGCACAGCCATATGAGACGATATACAGGAGTATGGGCGCTTCCAGAGAGGTCCTGGCGGGAATGCGTAAGGATGCAAACGGGCAGCAGGTGTCGGGCAACGATGCTTCTGCAGGCGGGGAAGCGGCAGGCGGAGTATCTGCTGATGGCGAGGCGGGAGATGCCTCAGGAAACGGTATTGACGGAAATGAGGCGCCTGCAAACGGTAACGCCGGGAATGCGGTTTCTGCAAATGAGATACCCGCAGATGAGATGCCTGGTGACGGGACTTCCGGAAATGAGATTTCCGGAAATGAGATTTTAAGCCCACGGGACATGGAACCGGCGGAGGAGATCCGGGCGGATGTCAGGCCCTGGCTGCAGGATTTTACCGCATCCTGGGTTCCCGGACATATCAAATATGGCCCGGAGGAAATCCGGGCGCAGATTCAGGCCGTGTATGACGCGGGCTATGAGGAATGGATACTCTGGAATGCTTCCAACCGGTATACGGAGGGAGGGCTGCTTCCCGCGGAGGAAGCGGAGACTGCAGGGACGACAGAGACTGCGCAGGAACCTGGAAATGCGGAGACGGCAGCAGGGCCGGCGGCGGAAAATCCGGCGGATTAAAGGCGTCGGGAAATAAGCGGCGTTTGGCGGAGCCGGACGGGAATGTGTTTTGCCCAGGCAAAGCTCACAGGAAAGGAAAGATATGGCAGGCACTTTATATTTATGTGCGACACCCATCGGAAATCTGAAGGACATGACGCCCCGTGTGCTGGAAACGCTGCGGGAGGTGGATTTGATAGCCGCGGAGGATACAAGGAACAGTATCCGCCTGCTGAATCATTTTGAAATCCGGACGCCGATGACCAGCTATCACGAATACAATAAAGTTGAAAAAGCATATGATTTGATAAACCAGCTGAATGCGGGAAAAAATATTGCGCTCATAACCGATGCAGGGACGCCGGCCATATCCGATCCGGGTGAGGTTTTGGTGAAGCTGTGCCAGGAGGCGGGCATTACGGTGACCTCACTTCCCGGACCGGCGGCCTGTATAACAGCGCTGACGCTTTCGGGCCTTCCGACGAGAAGATTCTGTTTCGAAGGCTTCCTGCCCTTTGGTGATAAAAAAGAGAAAAAAGCCATTCTGGAGGAATTGAAAGAAGAATCCAGGACCATAATCCTTTATGAAGCGCCCCACCACCTGATACGCACACTGTCCTGCCTCTACGAAGAACTGGGAAACAGAAAAGTTACCCTGTGCAGGGAGCTGACCAAAAAATTTGAAACAATAATGCCCACCACGCTGGAGGACGCCCTGCATTTTTACGAAACCAACGATCCCCGCGGAGAATACGTCCTGGTACTGGAGGGCAAGAGCCATGAGGAAAAGGCCAGGGAAAAGGAAGCCTCCTTTGCGCAGATGTCCATGGAAGAGCATATGAAGTTCTATGAAGACCAGGGAATGGACCGTAAAGAAGCCATGAAACTGGTAGCTAAGGACAGAGGAATAAGCAAAAGGGATGTTTATCAGTATTTTATCAAAAATGAGGAAAGAAGTAGTTGACAAACAAAGGAACAGAGAATATACTTTGAATGTCAAACTTTTTTATAAAAACAAAAAAAGGAGATAACAAAATGTTAGAAAAAGTAATTGAGATTATTCAGGAGCAGTTAAATCTGGAGGGCGTTGCGATTACAGAGGATTCCTCTTTCAAGGATGATCTGGGAGCTGACTCTCTGGACCTTTTCGAACTGGTTATGGCAGTAGAAGAAGAATATGGTGTTGAAATTCCTGCAGAGGAACTGGAAAAACTGACAACGGTAGGTTCAGTTGTAGAATATCTGAAAGCACAGGGAATCGAAGCTTAATGAAGACAGCAGTCACGGAACTTCTCGGAATCGAGTATCCGATCATTCAGGGCGGCATGGCCTGGGTAGGAGAATACCATCTGGCCGCCGCCGTCTCTGAAGCAGGCGGACTGGGCATCATCGGCGCCGCCAGCGCGCCAGCAGACATTGTGAGAGAGCAGATCCGCAAAGCGCGGGAGCTCACCTCAAAGCCTATCGGGGTCAATGTCATGCTGCTCAATCCCAATGCAGACGAAGTGGCCAAGGTGATCGTGGAGGAAGGCGTGGAGGTGGTTACCACCGGCGCCGGAAGCCCTGCCAAATTTATGGAAATGTGGAAAGCCGCAGGCGTGAAGGTAATCCCTGTAGTCGCCAGCGTTGCCATGGCGAAGCTGATGGAACGCGCAGGAGCGGACGCGGTGGTTGCCGAAGGCATGGAAAGCGGACATATCGGATCAGCCACTACTATGACGCTGGTTCCCCAGGTCGTGGATGCGGTAGACATTCCGGTAATTGCAGCCGGCGGCATCGCAGACGGCAGAGGCTTTGCAGCGGCATTTATGCTGGGGGCGCAGGGCGTGCAGATGGGCACCCGCTTCGTGGTGGCCAAAGAATCCATTGTCCACGACAACTATAAACAGAAGGTTATCAAAGCCAGGGACATTGATTCAGAAGTAACCGGAATGAGCACCGGACACCCGGTCCGCCAGATCCGCAACAAAATGACAAGGGAATACCTGAAGCTGGAAAAAGAAGGCGCTACCTTCGAAGAACTGGAATACCTGACCCTTGGTTCCCTCAGGAAAGCCGTCATGGAAGGCGACGTAGTAAACGGAACCCTCATGGCCGGCCAATGCGCAGGAATGGTCACCAAAGAACAAACCTGCCGCCAGATCATCCAGGAAATCATCCAGGAAGCCAGCGCCCTCCTGAATAAATAAGTTAAAAAACAGACTTATTACAGTCCCCTTATGATTTTGAGATTTTCCGACAAAGCTACCCTAAAAATAAAGCGGTCATACAGCCGCAATAATAAAGATACAAAAAAGGCTATCCGGCAAACATAACTGCAAAAGCCCTGCTTTTAAATAACTGACACCGGCAGTCTTTTTTTACAACTGAATATTTTGAATATCAAATAAAATGACTTTCAAAATAATACCGCAAATATTTTCCAACAACACCAACTTCTAATTATATTAAGTTTACTACCATAACTTTAGCCATAAACATAGACATCAAACATAACATATCAGCCTGAATCTTTCATGGAATCATGTGGTTTACAGAGAGCTTGGGGCGTATGCCTCTCTCGTATGTAGAGCACCGTCCCCTTGCCGGGCAGGGTTTGCTGTCAGGGTCGTTTAAAAACGCCGGTCCTTACGCCGCGTATT
>ENA-ORTD01001180-ORTD01001180.1-human-gut-metagenome-genome-assembly--contig:-NODE-1180-length-19583-cov-2.704937_pt1 | contig 19583 bp, 17 predicted proteins | sample MGYA00241907_ERZ509178 | MGnify/ENA primary metagenome ERZ509178 (study PRJEB26280, sample SAMEA2338793) | human gut metagenome | biome: human gut; feature: human-associated habitat; material: faeces...
TTCGCCGGCAACGGCATCGTCGCCGAAAACGGCCGGATACTCCGCGAATCGGAACGTTTCCGGCTCGAAGAGCAGCTCGTCGTGGCCGATATCGACATTCAGCGGCTGGAATTCGAACGCCGCCGCAACACCTCGTTCCGCATGCACGAAGGGGCGGCGGAGAACACCGTAATCGAAATGGAGGTCCCCGAAGGACTCCGGGCCGCGGCGCTCGACCGCGACATCGACCCGATGCCGTTCGTGCCGCAGGACGAAACGCACCGCAGCGAACGCTGCGAGGAGATTTTCCAGATACAGTCGCACGGGCTGGCCAAAAGGCTGGTGCACACCCGCTGCGAAAAGGCCGTAATCGGCATTTCGGGCGGACTGGATTCGACGCTGGCCCTGCTCGTCACGGTCCGCACGTTCGACAAGCTGGGACTCGACCGCGCCGGAATCATCGGCATCACCATGCCCGGCTTCGGCACCACGGACCGCACCTACAACAACGCGCTGGAACTGATGCGCGGGCTGGGCGTCACGATCCGCGAAATTCCGATCCGCGACGCCTGCACGCAGCACTTCAGCGACATCGGACTCGATCCCGAAGACCGCTCGGCGGCCTATGAAAACAGTCAGGCCCGCGAGCGCACGCAGATACTGATGGACGTCGCCAACATGGAGGGCGGCCTTGTGGTCGGCACAGGCGACCTGAGCGAGCTGGCGCTGGGCTGGGCCACCTACAACGGCGACAGATGTCGATGTACGGCGTGAACGCCTCGGTGCCCAAAACGCTGGTGCGCCACCTCGTGAAATGGGTCGCAGACACGGAATCCGACATGGCCGCGCGCGCGACGCTGCTCGACGTCATCGACACCCCGGTCAGCCCCGAACTGCTCCCGGCCGACAAGGAGGGAAAAATCGCCCAGAAAACCGAGGACCTCGTGGGTCCCTACGAACTCCACGACTTCTTCCTCTACAACTTCATCCGCGCAGGCTACGGCCCGGCTAAAATCCTGTTCCTCGCCGAGCAGGCCTTCCACGGCAGCTACGACCGCGCGACGATCCTCAAATGGCTGACGGTCTTCTTCCGCCGCTTCTTCTCGCAGCAGTTCAAGCGTTCGGCCATGCCCGACGGCCCGAAGGTCGGTTCCGCGGCGCTCTCGCCGCGCGGCGACTGGCGCATGCCTTCGGACGCCTCGGCGGCCGTGTGGCTCAAAGAACTCGAAACACTGAAATACCTGAAATAATCATGAAAAGAAATCTCTTACTGGCGATTGCGACGCTCCTGCTCGCCGGAAGCTCCGCCACGGCGCAGGACTGGAAGGAAGCGTTGAAAAAAGCCGCCACGACCGCCGCAGACAAGGCCACCGACGGCAAGCTGACGCAATATGCGCTCGCCGGCACATGGAACTACTCCGCTCCGGGCGTGAAATTCGAGGGCAATGACCTGCTGAGCCAGCTCGGCGGCACGGTACTTCAGGACAACATCAAACAGCAGCTCGACAAGGGCTATCAGATGGCCGGCATCAAACCCGGCACCGGTACGGTCACATTCGCCAAAGACGGCAAATTCACCACCCTGATGGGCAAATACGAACTTTCGGGAACCTACGAATTCGACGCTTCGACGCACGTCGCCACGCTCAGCTTCGCCAAGGACAAACTCGATCTGGGTTCGGTTCCGGGGCACGCCTACATCGACGGCTCTAATCTGCTGCTGGTCTTCCCCGTCACCAAACTCATCGACATGGTCAAGGCGATGGGCAGCAAAATATCGTCGATGGAGACCATCGTCGCGCTGCTCGAAAACTACAAAAACGTCTACATCGGCTTCGAATTCAGCCGCCAAGCGGGAGAAAATGCGAAGTAGACGAAAAAAAATTACATTTTTTTCAAATGACAGATTCACAACGGATCTGTCATTTTTTATTACGGATTTTCACCCCCGGTCCGTCCCTTCCCGCAGACAGTAAGCACAAGAGGGTCTGAAACTGAAAATCGCATAAGTAAAATATTTTAGCAAATTCTTAAAGAACTTGCAAAACTCCCGAAGATACATTATTTTTACAGCGGTACTCGAATAATAACCCTCAAAACACAGATTGACTATGAACGATCAAGCCCATCAGTACGTCGAAGATTTCATGGCGCAACTCACCCTCCGCAACCCCAACGAGCCGGAATTCCATCAGGCTGTCCGCGAGGTGGCCGAATCGCTGGCACCCCACATCGTGGCAAGCCCCGTATTGCAGAAAATGAAAGTTCTGGAGCGCATCGCCGAACCCGAACGCGTCATCATTTTCCGCGTGCCGTGGCTCAACGACAAAGGCGAAATCGAAATCAACCGCGGCTATCGCGTACAGATGAACAGCGCCATCGGTCCCTACAAGGGCGGCATCCGCTTCCATCCTTCGGTCAATCTCTCGATCCTCAAGTTCCTCGCCTTCGAACAGACCTTCAAGAACAGCCTGACGACCCTGCCCATGGGCGGCGGCAAAGGCGGTTCGGACTTCAACCCCAAGGGCCGTTCGGACAACGAAGTGATGAAGTTCTGCCAGTCGTTCATGACCGAGCTTCAGCGTCACATCGGACAGGACACCGACGTTCCGGCGGGCGACATCGGCGTCGGCGGCCGTGAAATCGGCTTCATGTTCGGCCAGTACAAACGTCTGCGCGACGAATTCACGGGCACGCTCACCGGCAAGGGCCGCGACTGGGGCGGCAGCCCGCTGCGCCCCGAAGCCACGGGCTACGGCACCTGCTACTTCGCGCAGGAGATGCTCGCCACGCGCAAAGAGAGCTTCGAAGGCAAGACCGTCTGCATTTCGGGTTCGGGCAACGTGGCGCAGTACGCCTGCCAGAAAGCCACGCAGCTCGGCGCCAAAGTCGTGACGCTCTCCGACTCGTCGGGTTACATCCACGATCCCGAAGGCATCGACGCCGCGAAACTGGAGTACGTAATGGAATTGAAAAATATCTTCCGCGGCCGTATCAAGGAGTACGCCGACCGCTATCCTTCGGCGACCTACTACCCCGGCCAGCGTCCATGGGGCGTCAAGTGCGACATCGCCATGCCGTGCGCCACGCAGAACGAGCTGAACGGCGACGAAGCGAAGGCGCCAACATGCCCTCGACGCCCGACGCCATCCGCATCTTCCAGCAGCACAAGCTGCTCTACGCGCCGGGCAAAGCCGCCAATGCAGGCGGCGTGGCGACGTCGGGTCTCGAAATGACGCAGAACTCGATGCGCATCACGTGGTCGCCCGAAGAGGTGGACGCCAAGCTCCGCTCGATCATGCAGAACATCCACTCCGTCTGCGTGCAGTACGGAACTCAGGCCGACGGCTACATCAACTACGTCAACGGCGCCAACATCGGCGGCTTCATGAAGGTCGCCAACGCCATGCTGGCGCAGGGATGCGTCTGATCCGCAGTCCGCATACGAAAAAGCCCGGAGCAATGCTCCGGGCTTTCCTATTTCAGATCCGCACCGACTACAGAAACAGCACGGCCAGCGCCGCGACGGCGAACCCGCCGCAGAATCCGGCCAGCACCTGCTGCCCGTTGTGACACCCCAGATAGAGACGGGCCGAAGCCAGCGCCCCGGCGCAGAGTATGGCGATCATCAGCGGAACCATCATGTCGCCCACGCCCGCGATATTCATCACCACCAGCAATGCGACCACGGCCCCCATCGCCGTCAGGTGCAGGCTGATCTTCCAATAGAGCGACACCACCAGACACATCACCTCGCAGCAGGCGGCGGCGATCATGAACTTACGCAGGAAGATGGCGGAGGGAATTTTGGCGATCGTAATGGCGCACAGCACATAGCACACGGCGCCCACCAGCAGCGGCAGAAGCCGCTCGCGGCGGTCGTCGATCCTGTAATCCGAAATCCGCCCCAGAGACCGCAGCACCCCCAGCGCCAGCAGGGGGATGATAATGGCATAAAGCGCCACCACCCACAGCAGGTAGATCTTCACGCCCGACGGATAATGCGCGAAGACGGTAAGCGTCAGCAGTACGCCGATCATGTAGAGAGGCAGCAGAAACGGGTGCAAAGCCCACGATATGCCGTTCGAGAGTTTTCTGTACATTCTTCAAATTATCACACCGGCCGCAACTGCCTCTGACCTGCCGCCGCCTTCCGGGGCGGCCCGGCGGATCAGCGCAAATCGATTCCATATCCGGCTGCAACGCCCCGCACGGGGCGCAAACGGCCGGCGGCCGGTTTTCTGTTCTTCATCTATATCTGTTTGCGGAGCCGGGCGACGGGGATTCCAAGCATTTCGCGGTACTTGGCCACCGTGCGGCGGGCAATCCGGTAGCCTTTCGAGTTGAGAATGTCCATCAGCGTCTCATCCGTCAGCGGATGGCGCTTGTCCTCCTCGTCGATACACTCCTGCAATATGTTTTTGATTTCATAGCTCGACACCTCCTCGCCGCTCTCGGTCTGCATCGCCTCCGAGAAGAGCGACTTGAGCAGGATGATGCCGAACTGGGTCTGCACGTACTTGCTGTTCACCACGCGCGAGATCGTCGAAACGTCGAGTCCGGTGCGGTCGGCGATATCCTTGAGGATCATCGGCCGCAGTTTCGATTTGTCGCCGTCCTTGAAGTACTCCTGCTGGTAGTCGAGAATGGTCTGCATCGTGCGCATCAGCGTGTCGTGACGCTGCTTGATGGCCGAGATGAACCATTTGGCCGAGTCGATCTTGTTCTTCACAAACTGAATCGCCTCCTTGTCCTTCTCGCGGACCGTGCCGTCGGAGCCGACCATCTCGCGGATCATGTCCATATAGCGGCGGTTCACGCGGACTTCGGGAACGTTGTACGAATTAAGCGAGAGCTGGAACCGCCCGTCCTGATAATCGAGGATAAAATCGGGAATGATGTAGGGCGTCGTGTCGGTGCCGCCCTCGGCATAGAGGTTGCCGGGCTTGGGCGAGAGCCGCCTGATCTCGGCAATCGCTTCGCGGAAATCCTCCTCCGACACCTGCAGGCGCGACATCAGTTTCTCGTAATGTTTCTTGACAAACTCTTCGAAATAGTTGGTCAGAATCTTGCGGGCCAGCCGTCGGGGACGGCTGTTGATCGGGATCTGCGCCATCTGCAGCAGCAGGCACTCCCGCAGGTTGCGGGCGCCGATGCCGGCCGGTTCCAGTTCGTGCAGGACTCCGAGCAGGCGCTCCAGCTCCTCGGCCGAAGTCTCGATTCCGAGCGTAAAGGCAATGTCGTCGGCGACGGATTCCAGATCGCGGCGCAGGTAACCGTCCTCGTCGATGCTCCCGACCAGATAGGCGGCCAGACGCATGTCGCGCTCCGAAAGGTTGCGGAAACCGAGCTGTTCGAGCAGATATTCGGGCAGCGAACGGCCTTCGGTCAGGAAAACCGGACGCTGTTTGTCGTCTTTCGAATAGTTGTTTATGCGGCTTTTATAGGAAGGCGTATCGTCTTCGCGCAGATACTCGTCCACGGAGATCTGCTGCGGCTGCTCCTCCTCTTCGGACGCATGTTCCTCTTCCTCCAGCACGATGTTGTCCTCAATCTCCTGTTTGATACGTTGTTCGAGCTGCACGGTGGGCAGCTCCAAGAGCTTGATCATCTGAATCTGCTGCGGAGAGAGCTTCTGCTGAAGCGATAATACCTGTTTCTGATTAATAGCCATACTTTTTCCAAATTAAGAATAGTTCGTTCTGAATTTGGTTTCTTCTTTCGGTTAGTAAACAAACGGCCGCAACCGGGGAAATCGTATGGAAAGGCGCTTATTTCTAGGCCTGCACCGCACAGCCCGAACAAGGAATTCGTTCGGGTCCGGCAGCAAGAGGCGTGAAACGGCCTTTCCGGGCGGTTTTAAAAATCGGCGTTCTTCGGCGTGCGCGGGAACGGCTGCACGTCGCGGATGTTGGTCATGCCCGTCACGAAGAGCAGCAGCCGGTCGAAGCCCAGACCGAAGCCCGAATGCGGAGCCGAACCCCAGCGGCGGGTGTCGAGATACCACCAAAGCTCCTTCTCGTTCATGCCCAATTCGGCGACCCTTGCATGAAGCTTGCCATAATCGGCCTCACGCTCCGATCCGCCGATGATTTCGCCGATTCCGGGGAACAATACGTCCATAGCGCGTACGGTCTTGCCGTCGTCGTTCTGCTTCATGTAGAAGGCCTTGATGTCCTTGGGATAGTTGATCAGGATGACGGGACGCTTGAAATGCTCCTCGACCAGATAACGCTCATGCTCCGACTGCAGGTCGCAGCCCCAGTCGCAGGGGAATTCGAACTTGCGGCCCGAAGCCTTCAGTATTTCGATGCCCTCGGTGTAGTCGAGACGCTTGAAGTCGTTCTCCAGCACGAAGTGCAGGCGGTCCAGCAGTCCGTTGTCCCACATCTTGTTCATGAATTCGAGGTCCTCGGCGCAGTTGTCCAGCGCATACCGGATCAGGTACTTGAGGAAATCCTCGGCCAGCTCCATGTTGTCCTCCAGCTCATAGAAGGCGGCCTCCGGCTCGATCATCCAGAACTCCGACGCATGGCGCGGAGTATTGGAATTCTCGGCGCGGAACGTGGGACCGAAGGTGTAGATGCGGCCCAGCGACAGCGCGCCCAGCTCGCCTTCGAGCTGGCCCGACACGGTCAGGTTGCAGGCCTTGCCGAAGAAGTCCTGAGAGAAATCGACCTGTCCCTGCTCATTCTTGGGCACGTCGTTCAGATCGAGCGTCGTCACCTGAAACATGGCACCTGCGCCCTCGCAGTCCGAAGCCGTGATAAGCGGGGTGTGGAAGTAATAGAACCCCTCCCTGTTGAAATATTCGTGAATGGCGTAGGCCATGGCGTGCCGGATGCGCAGCACCGCGCCGAAGGTATTGGTGCGCGGACGCAGATAGGCGATGTCGCGCAGGAACTCCAGCGAATGCCCCTTTTTCTGCAGGGGATAGGTCTCCGGATCGGCCGTGCCGTAGATCTCGATCTTCTCGGCCTGCACCTCGACGCGCTGGCCCGATCCGAGCGACGCCACGAGCCGTCCGTCCACACGGATGCAGGCGCCCGTGGTGATGGGTTTGAGCTGCTCTTCGCCGAACTTGGCAAGATCGACCACTATCTGGATATTCGCAACGCACGATCCGTCATTGAGGGCGATGAACGCCACATTCTTGTTTCCGCGCTTGGTGCGCACCCAACCTTTGACGACGATGTCGGTGTCCTCGGCACCCGACTTCAGAATTTCTGCGATTCTCTGCGATTTCATATCTTTCATTTTATCAATGCTCTTATTCGTTCTTTTCGAATTTACAAAGATACCTATTATTTGCGATTTGGCAAAAAAAAAGTACCTTTGCCTAACCTATATAAGAACACGCACGATGAAACGTACCATACTGCTGACGGCGGCGATCCTCTGCGCCGCAGGCATCCGGGCACAGGACCTCTACAATATCAAGGAGCCGCCCGCGACCGAGATTCTCTCGCGTCCGGTCGAAGCGGGACGCATCTACCGCACCGAGGTCGTTCCCTACGACAAGCGCCACGACGCCGACGCCCGCAACCGCGCTGGCGTCGAAGCCTATATCGCCTACACCCCCGAAGCGTTCGCGGCCACGGACGATGCGGTGGCCGTCGGGCAGGTGATCGACATCCCCTACGTCTGGACCGACGGCGTGGTGTACCTCCACCTCGAAAACGTCGGCACGGCCTACACGCTCACGGTCAACGACACCGAGGTCGCCAAGGTCGAAGACTCCTCGACGCCCGCCGAATTCGCGCTGACGCCCTACATCCGCGAAGGCAAGAACGCCGTCGTGCTGACCCTGCGCCGCAGCGCGGCCGATGCGCTCAACGCCGCCCCGGCGTCGCGCAAGGCATTCGAAAACAGCTACCTCTACACCCAGAACAAACGCTCGATCCGCGACTTCGAAATCGCGCTCGTCCCCGACTCCACCCGCAAATTCGGCGTGCTCGAACTGGCGGTCGTCGCCCAGAACGCATTCAACTACGACGAACCCGTCACCGTGGGTTACGATATCTACTCGCCGCAGGGCAAGCTGCTCGACTTCAACATCCGCGAAGTCGTGATTCCGGGCCGCATGACCGACACGGTGCGCTTCACCCCCTTCATATACGGCACCAACGCCAATAAATGGGAACCGGGCGCCAAGAATCCGCCACTCTACAAAGTCATGCTCTTCACGCGCCGCGACGGAGCTTACCGCGAATACATGCCGCTGAAGATCGGCTTCGGCAAGACCGAATTCACCGACGGCCGCATCACCCGCTTCGACAAGGAGATCAAACTCGTCAAAGCCCGCTACAACGCCGCCGCAGACCGTAAAACCACCCTCACGGAGCTGAAAACCCTCAAATCCAAGGGCAACAACACCGTCTGCCCCGACTACCCGCAGCCGGCGTGGTTCTACGAACTTTGCGACGAACTCGGTCTTTACGTCATCGACCGGGCCAACATCAACGCTCCCGACAGGCGCGACGACCGCCGTGTGGGCGGCACGCCGTCGAACGATCCCGCGCTGGCCGACGAATACCTCGAACGGGTCAAGGCGATGTACTACCGCTCGCGCAACCACACCTGCGTCGTCGCCTTCGCGCTGGGCGGCGAATCGGGCAACGGTTACAACATGTACAAGGCTTACGAGTGGCTCAAGTCGGTCGAGAAATCGCGGCCGGTGATCTACACCGACGCCGACGGCGAATGGAATTCGGATCTGTAATCCGCTTTTCACGGCTCCGGTCCCCGGCCGGGCTACGACACCCCGCATTCCCCCTTTCGCGCAGCTCCGGCAAACGCTTCGACCGGCAACCAAGGCTCCGGTCCGGCGTACGGCGGCAAACTGCGGAAACGATTTACGAGAAGAAATGGTCATCGAACTGATAGTCATAGGCAAAACCGACTCGAAGGAGGTCGCGTCGCTGGTCGAAATCTACGCCCGGCGCGTAAACTTCTACTGCAAATTCGCGGTCACCGCCCTGCCCGACATCCGCAACACCAAGAACCTCAGTGTCAAACAGCAGCGCACGGCCGAAGGCGAAGCGATCCTGCGCCAGTTGTCGGACGGCGACTACGTCGTACTGCTCGACGAGCGGGGCGACGAAATGCGGTCGGTCGAATTCGCCTGCTGGCTCCAGAAACGCATGAACAGCGGCGTGAAACGTCTGGTGCTGGTCATCGGCGGACCTTACGGATTCTCGGAGGAGGTCTATAAACGCTCCGACGCCCGTCTGTCCCTTTCGCGCATGACCTTTTCGCACCAGATCGTGCGGGCGATCTTCGCCGAGCAGATCTACCGCGCCTTCACCATTCTCAACAACGAACCCTATCACCACGAGTAAGCCGATGGAGCGCCGTCCCGCCATAGCCGTCGCAGCGCCCAACGTCCTGATGGGCGTCGGGATGAAATCCATCCTCGAAAAGATCATTCCCGCCGCCGACGTCGAACTCTTCGGCGACTTCGAATCCTTCACGGAAGCGGACCCGGAACGCTTCTTCCACTTCTTCGTGGCGGCGCAGTTGTTCGTCACGCACGGCAGTTTCTTCCGCGCCCGGCGCAGCAAAACGATCCTGCTTTGCAGCGGGCAGCCCCAGCCTGCTTATGCGGACATGCACTGCATCGACGTCTGCACCAACGAGGAGGCGATCGTCCGCGACATCCTGCGCATGCACCACGGCGCGCACCGGTCCGAACACATCGTTCCCGGCGCGGTGCGTCCCGAAGCCGCGCCCCTTTCGGGACGCGAAGCCGAAGTGCTGGCGCTGATCGCCCGCGGCTATATGAACAAACAGATCGCCGACAGCCTGCAAATCGGGCTTACGACCGTCATTTCGCACCGCCGCAACATCATGGAGAAGCTGGGTATCCGTTCGGTGGCGGGTCTGGCCATCTACGCCCTGACGGCCGGTTACGTCGATGCCGGCGAACTGTGAAGCCCCCTCCTCATAAATTAGGATTGCAGCTTCCGAAATAAATCCGTTACTTTGCATCCGAATCAAACGCTTTACCGTGCACCTCAGACAACTGACCATACCGCTTCTGACACTCCTTCCGCTCCTCGCGGCGGCCGGAGGAAAACAGACACCGGAACGGCATGCCGCGGCAACGGCGGCAGTCGCCGGCACGGCCGGGGAGGAACCGGCCGCGGCGGATACCGTGATCGTGGTGGACAAGGTGCAGGTGACGGCCATCAAGCAGGGCATGGTCCTGCGGTCGCAGCCCGTCGCAGCGACGATCGTCGGCAGCCGCGCCATCGAACGGGAGCGCATCGGCGCATTGAAACACCTCTCCCAGCAGGTCCCCAACTTCTACGCCCCCGACTACGGCTCGCGCATGACCTCGTCGATCTACGTCCGGGGACTCGGTGCGCGTATCGACCAGCCGGTCATGGGACTCAACATCGACAACGTACCGGTTCTCAACAAGGACAATTACGACACGGAACTGGCCGACGCCGAACGCATCGAAGTACTCCGCGGACCGCAGAGCACGCTCTACGGCCGCAATACGATGGGCGGCGTAATCAACGTCTACACCCTCTCGCCGCTCTCGTACGAGGGCGTGCGCCTGAGCGCCGAATACGGCAGCGGCGACAGCTACAAGTTCCGCGCCTCGTCCTACTACAAACTCACGCCCGATCTGGGCATGGCCGTAACGGGTTATTATACCCACACGGGCGGATTCTTCGAGAATCTCGCCACAGGCGACAAATGCGACTGGGAACGGCTGGGCGGCGGACGCTGGAAAACCCAGTGGCGCAGCCGCACGGGACTCCGCATCGACAATACGCTTTCGTTCTCGGTGCTCGAACAGGGCGGCTATCCCTATGCCTATGTCGGCGACGACATCATCGGCGACGACGGACGCCCCGTCGTCCGCCGCGGGGAAATCCGCTACAACGACCCCTGCTCCTACCGCCGCACCGCCCTGAGCGACGGACTCACGATCCGCTACGACGCCGGCAGTTTCACCGTCGCCTCCATCACGAGCTACCAGTATTCCGACGACGAGATGATCCTCGATCAGGATTTCCTGCCCCTCTCGTACTTCACGCTCAGACAGGCCCGTACCGAGCATAGCGTGACCGAGGACCTCGTCTTCCGTTCGCGCGGGGACAAAGCCTACCGCTGGCTGCTGGGGGCATTCGGATTCTACCGTCACGGCACGATGAACGCCCCGGTGCACTTCAAACAGACGGGCATCGAGGAGCTGATCCTCAAATACGCCAACGAAAACGACCAGAGCTACCGCTACAGCTGGGGGCTGAAAGACGGAACGGGCGACGAGCTTTTTCTGGGAAGCGATTTCCGCATGCCTTCGGCCGGCGGCGCCCTCTACCACGAATCCAACTATACGCTGGGGCGCTGGCGCTTCACCGCAGGATTGCGCTTCGACTTCGAGCACGCCCGGCTGCGCTACCGCAACCACACCGATACGCGGTACACCAAAACCCGCATCAAGGACGACGCCGTATATGAACTCCAGCTCGAAATCGACGATCGCAGCACATTGAAACAGACCTTCACCGAGCTGCTGCCCAAATTCTCGGTCATGTACTCCTTCGACGAGACGCGCAACCTCTACCTGACCATCGCCAAGGGCTACAAGTCGGGCGGCTTCAACACCCAGATATTCTCCGACGTCCTCCAGCAGAAGATGATGAACCGCATGGGCATCGGCGAAGTGTACGACGTGCAGCGGGGCGTCGCCTACAAACCCGAATACAGCTGGAACTACGAGATAGGCGGCCATTTCTCGTGCATGGAGGGCGCGGTCCGGGGCGATTTCGCAGTGTTCTACATCGACTGCCGCGACCAGCAGCTCACCGTCTTTCCGCCGGGACAGACCACCGGCCGCATGATGACCAACGCCGGGCGCACGCGCAGTCTCGGAGCCGAAGCGGCCGTTCAGATTTCGCCGTGGCGCACCTTCGACATCAACCTCGCGTACGGCTACACCGACGCCCGGTTCGTCCGGTACGAAACGACCGTAAAGAACGACGACGGCGATCCCGTGCGCATCAGCTACAAGGACAACCGTATCCCCTACGCCCCGCAGCACACCCTTTCGGCCGGAGCCGCATGGACCGTCCCGACCGGCGTGAAATGGCTCGGCGATCTGGTGTTTCAGGCCGGCGTCCGCTGCGCGGGCCGCATCTGGTGGAACGAAGAAAATACGCTTTCACAACCTTTCTACGCGCTTACGGACGCTTCGGTACGCTTCGAACACGCCCGCTACTCGCTCAGCGTCTGGGGCCGCAACCTCGCCGACGCCGGTTACGACGTATTCTATTTCAAATCGATCGGCAACGAGTTCGTCCAGCGCGGACGCCCCCGCACATTCGGCATCACACTGAACATTAACTTATAAAACGGATAACGCAACATGAAAAAATTACTATTCCTCCTGCTGCCTGCCGCAGCCGTCACCGCCTGCGACAACGACGAAGAACGAAACGGCAAACAGTCGGCCGTTTACGACGGCACGCTGATCGTCACGGACAATACGAAAACGCCGCCCGAAACTGCGACATCGAAAAACGTACGTTACGAACTTGCCGAAAGCAACGACGGCACGATCACGCTCACCATGCCGGGAATCAAATTCGTAAGCAACATGCCCGCCCTGACGATCGTCATCCCCAAACTGGAATTCGTCAACGAAACCGGCGGAGTCGTCTCGGAGCTCAAAAGCACGGTGACGCCGATCGTTCCCTACATCGGCAGCACGCCCTATCCCGAATACAGGATCACCGACTTCTACGGTGAAATGACTCCGGAAACCCTCAGCATAAGGTTCAACTGTTCGGCAGACATCACACTGCCAAACGGCGGAAAACTCATACTCGACCATGATACGAAATATACTGGAACACTCGTAAAATAAACACCATGAAACCCGAATACAGACCTTTCGTAGACGAGCTTATCGAGCTTTGCATCAAAGAAGACATCGGCGACGGCGACCACACGTCGCTTTCGTGTATCCCGGCCGGCGAACACGGCCGCATGCGCCTGCTTTGCAAGCAGGAGGGCATCATCGCCGGCATTGAAATCGCCCGGATCGTATTCGACCGTCTCGACCCCGACATGCACTTCGAGCAGGTGCTTCACGACGGCGACCGCGTAAAACCCGGCGACGTGGCGTTTTACGTATCGGGCCGCCTGCGTTCACTGCTGCAGGCCGAGCGCATCATCCTCAACATCATGCAGCGCATGAGCGGCGTGGCGACGCAGACCGCCGTTTACGTCGCGCGGCTCGAAGGACTGCACACCAAAGTCCTCGACACCCGCAAGACCACGCCCGGCATGCGCGTACTGGACAAGATGGCCGTGAAGATCGGCGGCGGCGAAAACCACCGCATGGGTCTTTTCGACATGATCCTGCTGAAAGACAACCACATCGACTTCGCCGGCGGCATCCGCAAGGCGATCTGCGGCGCCCGCGAATACCTCAAGGCCAAGGGCAAGGATATTCCGATCGAATGCGAAGTGCGTTCGCTGGAGGACATCGACGAAGTCTTCGCCGCAGGCGGCGCGGACCGCATCATGTTCGACAACTTCACGCCTGCCATGACACGCGAAGCGGTGAAGAAGGTCGCCGGACGCTGCGAAACCGAATCCAGCGGCGGCATCACGCTCGACACGATGCGCGACTACGCCGAGTGCGGCGTCGATTTCATCTCGGTCGGCGCGCTGACACACCAGATCAAGTCGCTCGACATGTCGCTCAAAGCCTGCGAATAGCCCGCGCACGAACCGCACACGAAAACACCCCGGAACATGAAACGCCTGCTCCACACCCCCACGGCCCTGCTGCTTCGGCGCATCGCACTGCTTTACGCGGTGCTGATGCTCTGCCGTGTGATTTTCTATCTCTACAACGCGCGGCTGCTGGGACCGTTGAGCTGGGGAGAGCTGGGGCAGCTGCTGACAGGCTCGCTCAAATTCGACACCGCGTCGGTCGTCTACGCCGACGGGGTGTTCGTATTGCTCTCGCTGCTGCCTCTGCACGTGCGCGAACGCAAGTGGTACCGCCGTCTGCTGTTCTGGTACTACGCCGTCGTAAACGCCGTGCTGGTCGTGGCGGTCAATATGGCCGACTGCGTCTATTTCCGCTACACGCAGAAGCGGTTCACCGCCGATGAAATCTTCTTCGCCGACAACGGCAACTCGTTGCAGCTGGTCGGCAAATTCATGGCCGAAAACTGGTATCTGGTCATCGCGGCGGCGGCACTGACCGCCCTGCTCGTATGGGGTTACGGCCGCAAGATACGCGAGGAGAGCCTCCTGAGCCGCGGCTGGGCCTACTATGCGGGCGGCACAGCGATTTTCGCCGTCGCAACCGGACTCTGCATCGCCGGCATGCGCGGCGGCATGACCCGCATGACGCGGCCGATCACCCTCTCCAACGCCACGCTCTACACCGCGGACAGCGGCAAGGCCAACCTGATTCTGAGCAATCCGTTCTGCATCCTGCGCACCATCGGCAGTGCGGGCAGCGTCAGCTACCGGAAATTCTTCCCGCCCGAAGAGCTGCCGCGCCGCTTCACACCGGTCCACCGGCCGGCAGACAGCACGACCGTAAACCTCGCGGGCCGCAACGTCGTGATTTTCATTATGGAGAGCATGTCGGCCGAACATTCGGCGCACCTGATGCCCGAAATCTATGCCGACCGAAAGACCAAAGGTTTCACGCCGTTCCTCGATTCGCTGATGCGCAGCGGGTTGTGCTTCAAACGGATGTATGCCAACGGCACCCGCTCGATTCAGGCCATGCCGTCGGTACTGGGCAGCATCCCGTCGTTCAAGACGCCGTTCGTGCTGATGCCGCAGTCGTTGGGCGAAAGCCGGCAGCTGCCGGCCATCCTGCGCGACAAAGGTTACGCCACGGTGTTTTTCTGCGGTTCGGAACGCGGCTCGATGGGCTTCGGCGCCTATGCCCGTTCGGCCGGCGTGGAGCGGCTCGTCAGCCGCGAGGATTACGAAGCCCGGCACGGCAAAGAGGATTTCGACGGCTACTGGGGCATCTGGGACGAACCGTTCCTGCAATTCATGGGCGAGGAGCTTTCCGAAACCCCGGAACCCTTCTTCGCCACACTCTTCACCCTCTCGTCGCACCATCCGTTCGTCGTACCCGCCCGATACGAAAACGCGCTGCCCGACGGCTACACCAAAATCCACAAGGGCGTGGCTTACGACGACAATGCATTCCGCCTCTTTTTCGAACGTTTCGGCCGCGAAGAGTGGTTCCGGCGCACGGTTTTTGTATTCGTGGCCGATCATGTATCGTCCGAAAAATTCGCACCCGTGACCCGCACCTACCCCGGCAACTACCACATCATAGGCTTCATGTACACGCCCGACGGCGCGCTGCGGGGCGAGGTCGGCGACGTAGTGCAGCAGCTCGACATCATGCCCACGGTGCTGGGTCTCGTGGGCAGTGAGGAACCCTATTTCGCCTTCGGACGCGACGTGCTGAACGAGCCTGAGCGGCCCCGCTGGTCGGTGTCGTACGACGGGAAGTTCCGCGCGCTGACCGGCGAAGGCGCCGTCGTGCTCGACGATTCGGGACCGCAGGTGCAGGAGTGCCCGGTCACCCCCGACGCCGACAGCCTGATGCAGTCGTTCCGGGCGCTGATCCAGCAGTATTACAGCCATATCGAACGCAAGAGTTACACCCCCGATGATTGAATTCAAACCCGTACGCCTCGAAGACAAACAGATCATCGAGCGCCATACCATGCCTTCGGGCATCCTCAACTGCGACCTCGCATTCGCCAACATGTACTGCTGGCAGGCAATGTACCATAGCGCATGGGCCGTGATCGACGGCTTTCTGGTCATCCGCTTCCACATCGGCGGCGGCGGCTACATGCAGCCCGTCGGCGAGGGCGATTTCGCGGGCATCATCCCTGCCCTGCGCGCAGACGCCCATGCCCACGGGCAGCGTCTGCGCATCATCGGCCTGACGGACGAGGGCCGCGAGATGATCCGCAACATGCACGCGGGACTTTTCGCATTCGAATCGGACCGCGCACTGGAAGACTACGTCTACAACGCCGAAGACCTGCGCAACCTGACGGGACGCCGCTACCAGCCCAAGCGCAACCACATCAACCGCTTCATGTCCGAATACCCCGACTTCCGGTACGAGAATCTGACGCGCGACCGTTTCGCGGAGTGCATGCAGCTCGAACGCGAATGGCGCCGGGCGCACGAGGGACACACCTCGGAACTCTGCGCCGAACAGCGGGCCATGCAGCGGGCCTTCGACCACTTCGAGGAGCTGGAAATGCTGGGCGGCTGCATCTACGTCGGCGACAAGCTGGTCGCCTTTACGTTCGGCTCGGCGGTCAACGACCACACGTTCGACACCCACGTCGAGAAGGCCGACACGGATTACGACGGAGCCTTCACGATCATCAACAAACTCTTCGCCGAGCATCTGCCCGAACGCTTCACGCTGATCAACCGCGAGGAGGACCTCGGCATCGACGGTCTGCGCCAGTCGAAACTCTCCTACCACCCCGCCGTCATCCAGCACAAATTCACGGCCATACACCTGCACCCCGACGAAATCGCCTGCAAAGAGTTGTGGACCGCGGCCTTCAGCGACGACGAACAGTTCATCGACTCGTTCCTGATACGCTACTACAGCCGCAGCCGCATGCTCACGGCCGAATACGAAGGCCGCACGGCGGCGATGCTCCACCTGCTGCCGTTCGAAAGCCAGCTGGGCCGCACGACCTATATCTACGGCGTGGCGACGGCTCCCGAATTCCGCCGCCGGGGGCTGGCCGGCAAGCTGATGGGCGAAGCGATGCGGCTGATCGCCGATCGCGGCGACGACGCGGCACTGCTGATCCCCAGCGAGGAATGGCTGCGCGGATTCTACGCCCCATACGGATTCTCCGGCGCAATTCCCGTAACCTTCGCTTCGCCGGACGGCTTCGACTTCGGCACGGGCGACCCGTCGAAGGACCTTGCGATGGTCTGGCGCCGCGATGCCTCTGCCCCGATACCCGAAACGCTGCAATGCAGTTACTATAAGAAAAAATAGTGCATCCAGAGCAAATTCCGACAACGGCTCTTACAATAAAAAGGGAACTGTCCTTGCAGACAGTTCCCTTCATGTTTAGGTCGGGGCAAACGGGCAATCCCCTTATTTCAGATCTGCCGAACCGTTACCGCCGGCAGTCCAATCCGGGACCTGCACGCCGGAGACCGATATCTCCGTTCCCGTTATGTTTATCGTAATGTTATAATTCGCGCCGGCATCCAATTTGGCAATATCCTTGACTGCGATATTCTGATAGGAAGTCCCGTCGAGCGTACAATCGAGTGTCAACGAAGCTGCAGTTTTGGGAAGGACCAATGCCGTAACGGCATTCGGACTCGTAAAGTCAGTAGCCGTACTGACCACCGTCAGGTCGGCATCCGTAACAGTCGAATAAGAACCGTTTGAAATATCTATTGTCGAAACTCCGGGAGTTCCCTTGACCACGAGCGACGAAAGACTCGGCGCACTGAACGGATAGTTCGTGGCGTTCAACGTAAACGTCAGTTTTGCAAAAGCGTGTTTCAGGGTCAATGCCAGATCCGTGCACTTACCGGAATTCACTTCCGTATTCTCCTGATATACAAAATCGACGGCCGCAGTTGTATTCCCCGGATTCAGCGTAAAGACATTGGGAGCAGCCTCGGCATCGGGTTCGACGCCGACCGGAGCCCAAGCGACCATATTCCGGGAAGATTTCAACAAATAAATCGCGGGAGAAATCGAATAGCCGCTGCCATCCGTATATTTAACTTCCTGATTATTTACAGCCGTGGAATAAGCATCATTGGTGTCGAGATTGATTTTGAACGAGGCATTGAGCGGAGTCGGATCGCCTGCCGCACGGGTCTCCAGACCTGCAGTAACAACCGACTGGAATCCTAATGCTGCGCTTTCAGGCTGGGGGGGGGTAACTTCCTCCTGCTTGTCGCACGAAGTAAAAAAGGCCGCAGCCATCGCTGTCGCTGCAAGGGCAGCAACCAAATAAAAACGTTTCATTGTTGAGATTTTTTTAAATTAGTGTACGTATTTTCCGGACGGTCTGCAACTCGCAGGACGAATTAAGCGGGCAATCCTTATTGTTCCATCAAAAAAGGTCGCAAATATTCACACCGATCCGAATTGTTTAATTTCGCACACACAATTTCGTTCATTGTGACATTCGAAGGTAAGCACAATCCCCTGTAGATGTACTCCAAGAACTGCTAAAGCCCATCAAAAGGACTTTTTTGTATACCAAGTCGCACTACAACGGACAGCCCATGGACGCAAATGTATACCAACACCAGCAAAAAGGATAAAGACAGCACGCAAAACCCAGCGAAAGCCGTCCGCCGCCGCACACGGCACACAACACACAACACACAGCACACGACACCAATCCCTGCGCAGCGGCACGGAGATAACGGCAAAGGCAAGACGCAGTTTGTCCCGCAGGAAAACAAATGCCCCGAAGCTTTCGCTTCGGGGCATTTCGGTCCGGGCCACGGACCCTATCTTATCGGAATGCTTGTCCCAACCGGGAAAACCCGATGTCAGGCATTCATCATCTATTTCCGGCCCATCCGCCGCAGAAAACACTCGATCGTATTCTCCATCAGGCAGCAAATCGTCATCGGCCCCACACCGCCCGGCACGGGGGTGATGACCGAAGCCTTCGGCTCGACTGCGGCGAAATCGACGTCACCGCACAACTTCCCGGTCTCAGGATCGCGGTTTACACCCACGTCGATCACCACGGCGCCTTCACGCACCATGTCGGCCGTTACGAATTTCGGCCGGCCGATCGCCACGACCAGAATATCGGCCCGGCGTGTCACCTCCGGCAGATTGCGCGTGCGGCTGTGCGTCATCGTCACCGTAGCATTCTCATCCAGCAGCAGTTTCGACACGGGAAGCCCCACGATATTGCTGCGGCCGATCACCACGGCCTCCTTGCCCGCAATCCCGACGCCTGCGGCCTTCAGCATCTTGATGATGCCTTTCGGCGTGCAGGGGAGCGTGCAGGGCTGTTTCTGCCACAAAGCCGCCACGTTCAGGGGATGAAAGCCGTCCACGTCCTTGGCCTTGTCGATCGCCTCGATCACCTTGTCCTCGTCGATATGTTTCGGCAGGGGCAGTTGCACCAGAATACCGTCCACCTCCGCGTCGGCATTCAATTCGGCGATAATGCCGAGCAGCTCCGCTTCCGAAATCGTCTCCGGCTTGCGGATCGTCGTGTTGCGAATCCCCACCTCGGCCGACGCCTTGGCCTTGCCCGTCACATACGACACGCTGCCGGGATCTTCGCCCACCAGAATCACGACCAGATGGGGCACCCGGCCGTATTTTTCGCCGAACGCCGCCACCTCGGCGGCCATTTCGGCCTTAAGTTTCGCTGAAAGTTCTTTTCCGCTGATTATCATATTTCCCAACTATTTTTCAAATGCCCAATGTCCGATATCGGTCCTGTAAAAAAGATTGTCGCATTCGATCTGCGCCACGTCCTTCAACGCATTCGCACGGGCTTCGGCCAGCGTCGCCCCCTTGCCAACGACGAAGAGCA
>ENA-ORTD01001206-ORTD01001206.1-human-gut-metagenome-genome-assembly--contig:-NODE-1206-length-19245-cov-3.566285_pt1 | contig 19245 bp, 8 predicted proteins | sample MGYA00241907_ERZ509178 | MGnify/ENA primary metagenome ERZ509178 (study PRJEB26280, sample SAMEA2338793) | human gut metagenome | biome: human gut; feature: human-associated habitat; material: faeces...
TAGCCGATATACATCCTCGCTTTGTCCGTTTCCCCGGTGGTTGTGTAGCTCATGGAGACGGTTTGAAGAATATCTATCAATGGAAAAATACGATTGGCCCGTTGGAAGCCCGTAAATCTGCCCGCAACCTTTGGGGGTATCATCAGAGCATGGGACTGGGTTATTATGAATATTTCCAGTTTTGCGAGGATATAGGTGCCGAACCGCTTCCGGTGCTTGCTGCCGGTGTGCCTTGTCAGAACTCTGCTTGTCACGGTGATTTGAGAGGCGGACAACAAGGCGGTATCCCGATGAGTGAAATGCCTGCTTATATTCAGGATATTCTAGATTTGATAGAATGGGCGAATGGTGACGCCCGAAAGACAAAATGGGGAAAGGTACGTGCCGAATCCGGACATCCGAAGCCTTTCAATCTGAAGTATATAGGTATCGGTAATGAGGATCTTATCACTGATGTTTTCGAGGAACGCTTTACGATGATTTTCAATGCGATTAAGGAGAAATACCCTGAAATAATCGTTGTAGGTACAGTTGGTCCTTTCAATGAAGGTACCGATTACGTCGAAGGTTGGAAGTTGGCGGATAAATTAGGCATTCCTATGGTAGACGAACATTATTATCAGTCTCCGGGGTGGTTTCTGCATAATCAGGACTTCTACGATAAATACGACCGTTCAAAAAAGACTAAAGTTTATCTAGGCGAATATGCTACTCATATTCCCGGGCGGAAAGCCAATATGGAAACAGCATTGACTGAAGCTCTTTACCTGACCGCCTTGGAACGTAATGGAGACGTAGTACACATGACTTCTTATGCTCCTTTGCTGGCAAAAGAAAAGCATACCCAATGGAGCCCGGACTTGATTTACTTCAATAACCGTGAAGTGAAACCGACTACCGGATATTACGTTCAAAAGTTATATGGGCAGAATGCAGGTAGCCATTATATCCCCTCACAGATAATTCTTGATAATCAGGACAACCGGGTGAAGCTTCGTATTGGTTCCTCCATTGTCCGCGATAGCAAGACCGGAGATGTGATTGTGAAACTGGTCAACTTATTGCCTGTCAGTGTGGAGACAGAAATACAATTACCCGGCATAGGCAGTGTTCAACCTTCTGCTGTAAGGACAGTATTGGCAGGTGCACCGGAATCAACTCCACTTCCCGTGACCGACACTATCGAAGTCGGAGCAAACTTCAAGCAGCAACTACCCGCCTATTCATTTACGGTGATTCGTCTGAAAACGAAGTAGAAGTTGCTGGAAGTGAAAAAGAACGTATCTGGGGGTAGATGTGAATTTTCTAAAGATAATAAGCTGGAATTAGTATATATGAAAAACATTGTAAGCATATTGGCGATATCTCTCAGCCTGAATAGCCTTGCAGCACAAGATGTAGTAGTGAAAGGCCCGGATGAGAAACTGCAATTAGTTGTATTTGTGCAGGACGAAGAAACTCCCTGCTATTCCGTTACCTACAACGGGAAAGCAATGCTGGAAAAATCTCCTTTGGGAATCAGCACGAATATAGGCGACTTTACGAAAGCCCTGAAGTTGTCGGGACATTCCGTAGAGGTGATAGACACTGTCTATCATCAGACACGTATTAAGACTTCCCAAGTACATTATCGTGCGAATGAACTGACTTGTAATTTGGAGAATGCGCAGGGACAGAAGATAGGAATCGTTTTCCGCGTAAGTAATAATGATGTCGCTTTCCGTTATACCTTACCGCGACAGGGAGGGAAAGGCAGCGTTACCGTCAATCATGAACAGACCGGTTTCCGTTTTCCGCGGCAGACTACAACTTTCCTGTGTCCGCAGAGCGATGCGATGATCGGATGGAAGCGCACAAAACCGAGTTATGAAGAAGAATATAAAGCGGATGCACCGATGAGCGAACGTTCGCAGTACGGTCATGGATATACTTTCCCTTGTCTGTTCCGTATCGGTGACGCCGGTTGGGTGTTGGTGAGCGAAACAGGAGTAGACAGTCGCTATTGCGGTTCCCGTTTGAGCGATGTCAGTGAAGGCAATCTGTACACAGTGGCGTTCCCGATGCCCGAAGAGAATAATGGCAACGGAACGGTTGCTCCGGCATTCGCATTACCCGGTGCTACCCCTTGGCGTACGATTACCGTCGGCGAAACGTTGAAACCGATTGTGGAAACCACTGTTCCTTGGGATGTCGTAAACCCTCTTTATGAGACGAAGCATGACTACCGTTTCGGGCGTGGCACATGGAGTTGGATTCTTTGGCAGGGCGGCAGTATCAACTATGACGACCAGATGCGTTACATTGATTTTGCCGCCGCTATGGGATATGAATATGCACTGATAGATAACTGGTGGGATACTAATATCGGCCGTGAACGTATGAAATCTCTGATTGACTACGCACGTGGCAAAGGAGTGGAATTATTTTTGTGGTACAGTTCCTCCGGCTATTGGAATGACATTGAACAAGGCCCGATTAATCACATGGACAATGCAATCATCCGCAAACGTGAAATGAAATGGCTGCAAAGCCTGGGTGTAAAAGGAATCAAAGTCGATTTTTTCGGTGGCGACAAACAGGAGACGATGCGCCTGTATGAAGAGATCCTGAGCGATGCGGATGACCACGGGCTAATGGTAATCTTCCATGGTTGCACCTTACCTCGCGGCTGGGAACGTATGTATCCCAATTATGTAGGCAGTGAAGCTGTGCTGGCTTCCGAGAATATGGTGTTCAGCCAGCATTTCTGTGATGAAGAAGCATTCAATACTTGCCTGCATCCGTTCATTCGCAACGCAGTAGGCTGTATGGAGTTTGGCGGCTGCTTCCTGAACAAGCGTCTGAATCGTAACAATGACGGAGGCACCACTCGTCGTACTACTGACATATTCCAGTTGGCGACAGCCATACTATTCCAAAACCCCGTTCAGAACTTTGCTCTTGCTCCGAATAATCTGAATGATGTTTCTCCGGTTTGCATGGATTTTATGAAACAGGTTCCTGTCACTTGGGATGAAACACGTTTCATTGAAGGTTATCCGGGAAAATACATAGTTTTAGCCCGTCGTCATGGAGATACTTGGTATGTAGCAGCTGTAAATGCCGGAAGTGAACCGTTAAAATTGAAGCTTGATTTGGATATGTTTGCCGGAAAAACAGTGTCTCTTTATAAAGATGATAAGAGAGGAGAACCTCAGCTTATACCTTTGAAGGTAAAAGAAAAGGGAAGGGTGCAATTAGAAGTTTATCCTCAAGGAGGAATTGTGCTTTCTGATCGGATAGAAGAAACATTATAAATGCCGGACCCTGTATATTCGCAATCCTCTTCCTATGTAAAAAACAAGAATCCTCTTTCAACCTATCACCTCCCTTCTGAAACTGCTTGTTCATCGTACATTCAGAATGGTGATAGGTTGTCGCTAACCTATCACCTAATCTATCACCTATCACCTTCAATTTAGATAGAGTCTACAGGCGAAAAAGTAGCTAAGGCAAACGATTCTGTTTCTCACCGAGAAACAAAGTGTTTCCCTTAGTGAAACGATTGGTTTCAAGACTCTGAAACTCTAGTTTCAAACCTTTGAAACTAAAGTTTCGAGCCTTGGAAACTAGAGTTTCCCATAAGGAAACTGACTTTACCTGATCCTGATTTATCATTTTCTAATGAAACTTGATAATGGGATTAGGGTGTGGGAATTACTTGCTTGATTGTCCCGTCTTTATTAAATTCCAACCGGTCTATACAGACTTCACGGTGCCAACCCGGTCCATGTTTCAGATATTCCTTATTAATACGATGATATACGATAAACCAACTGTCCTTTTTGTCAGGAACTTGAAGAACCGAACAATGTGCCGGACCGTAAATTTCATCTTTAGGAGATTGTATGAGAATAATCGGCTCTTTGGCAACCTGAATGGGGCCTAATGGAGAATTGCCGGTCCCATAAGCTACATGATAATTGGGTGATCCCGTGTCATCAACGGACCATAGGAAATAATAAACTCCTTTTCTGAAGAATACATAGGGAGCTTCTCGGAAAGCATACGTTTGCAGAGTTCCGCCTTTGGGAGTCATCACCGTGATTGTTTCTTCTTTGACAGACAGCATATCATTATTGAGTTCGGCCCCTGCCATATAGCCGTTCCCCCAGTAGAGATAACTTTTGCCTGATGTGGGATCAGTAAATACATCCACATCAATTTGTTGCCCTTGTCCGACAGGTGAGGAAGTGATAATCGGTTTTCCGGAATCGGTGAACGGACCGGTCGGTGAGTTTGCCGTGGCTACTCCTATTTGCTTGCCTTTATTAGTGACAGAATTTGCACTGTAATAAAAAAAGTATTTATATTTCCCGTCTATTTCCTTTTCTTCAATACAGGGGGCCCAAGCATTTCCGTTTGCCCAAGAGACATCTTTTTTCATATCTAAAATGACTCTTTCTTCTTTCCATTCCTTCAAATTCCTTGAAGAGAAGACTTTAAAATAACTTCCACCCCAACCGGGGAAACCGTCACTGGTAGGATAGATATAATAACGTTTGGTCTGCCGGGAGTATAAGATCTCCGGATCGGCATGAAAGCCGGATAAAATAGGATTAGCAGACTTTCTGTGTTGTGCGTTTATTGGGCTTATTCCAATAAAAAACAGGTAAAATAAAAGAAACCTGATAAATAAATGTTTCATGACTTGAGGTATTTGTTTCAGGGTTCAAAGATAATTCTTTTAATCAAATCTTTGGAGCAAATATGTTTCGATAACGGTTATATATCATTCAATTACAGAAAAGGGCGTTTTTGCGTGTAAAATCGATTAAAAAGAATGATAATTCTCCTTATATATACATAAAACTTTTTTATCTTTGCAAATATTACAATTATTGTATTATGGAAAACAATCAATATTCTTGTATCAATAGAAGGTTTTATGCCTCTATTTTTTGTGCCTTATTTTCAACTTTACTTTTCGCATTCGAAGGTGATATTGTTTCACATTTGAATTTTAAGAAACTGCCTGCTCTTAATAATTTGCCTACAGATGAAATCCAGAAAGTTTATCAGGATAAGGATGGCTTTATCTGGTTGGCTAGCCGTTACGGGTTTTATCAATATGATGGCTATGAGGCAACGTTATATAAATCAAATCTTTACGCCCCCGGTTTACTGACTAATAACAACATACTTTGTTTGGTGGATGATTATAAACACAACTTGTGGATTGGCACTCAGGAAGGCTTGAATATTCTTAATAAAAAAACAGGGGAGATCAGAAAAATTCTGGCTCCTGAGATTCCTAATAATGTCGTATCTTGTTTGCTGGTTACTCGGGATTATTCTGTATGGCTGGGAACGGATTCCGGGCTGTGCAAATATATTGCCGAAAAAGATTCATTTGTAGTTTATCATCGGGAACAGACTGATGGAGTCCTGGATTATACTGCTATCAAATCTTTATTCGAAGACTCGGAAGGTGATTTATGGATTGGTACATGGTCGTCGGGATTATATAGGTATGTCCCTTCTACCGGCAAGTTTTATGCTTATCCTCAATTGAATGAACGTAATTCTGCTCATGTTATTTACGAAGATACCAATAAAAATATATGGGTAGGTAGTTGGAATTGCGGACTTTTTAAACTCAATAATCCGAAAGACCTGCAGCGGGTATCTTACGTGAACTATCGGCATAAATTAGGTGACAATATTAGTTTATCCGATGATATTGTATATGATATATCTGAAGACTTGAATACCAATACTTTGTGGGTAGGAACACGTAGCGGGTTGAGTATTATGAGCAATGATACTCCCGGACACTTTATTAATTATAAATCCCGCGGCTCTTCTCATTATATTTCTTGTGATGAAATAAATTCCATTATACGTGATAACTCCGGTATGATGTGGCTTGGTTCTATTGGAGGAGGAGTCCTGAATGCAGATACACATCAGTCTATGTTTACCTTTCATAGTTTGAATTTTGCCGATGATGATATTCCGACCACTTCCGTACGGTCTTTGTTTACAGATTCTGACAATAATATTTGGATGGGGATCGGTACCTATGGATTAGCTTGTCTGGAATACGCAACAGGAAAATTGAAGTCGCATTCACAAATGCCGGAATTTACCGGAATGACTATTCCCACAGTTTTTTCTGTCGTCCAGAGAAAGGGTAGTGGAGAAATTTGGTTTGGAACGTATGATGGTGGAATATTTGCTTACCACAAAGGACAAAGGGTAAGAAACCTGACTCCGGAAAATTGTAAATTCTTAGGCTCTTCTTGTGTTTCTGCACTTTATGAAGACAAATATGCTAATTGTTGGGTAGGTACACGTGGAAGTTTAGGTGTACAGTTGGCGGATGGAAATAGCTTTTTATTCGAAAATATGAGTTTTGTAGATGGTGCTCAATTGAATTGGTTTTATGTAAGGGATATAATTGCCGATAGTGATAATAGTATGTGGATAGCCACTTCGAATTATGGTCTGATTCATATTGAAGGTGACATCCGAAATCCGTCTACTTTGAAATATTATAATTATAGTTTTTATAATAAAAGAATGCTGACCAATAATGTTTTGTGTTTGCACATAGATAAATCGGGACGTTTATGGGTTGGCACCGAAGGGGGAGGAATTTATCTGTATAATAGACAGAATGACCGGTTTGAAGAGAAAAATCAGGAATATAATATTCCCGGAGATATGGTCGGAAGTATCGAAGAAGATAAAAATGGAAATTTGTGGTTGGGGACGAATGTCGGCTTGGTAAAACTGGGTGCTCAAATGAAAAGTAACGAACCGGTTGTTCGTGTGTACACAGAAGCTGATGGGCTACAAGGAAATTTCTTTATCGCTCAATCTGCTTGCAGTCGGGAGGGAGAATTGTTTTTTGGTGGTTATAAAGGCTATAATAGCTTTATTCCTGAGGATATGGAAGATATTCAAGGAGATGTTCAGTTTGCAATTACGGATATAAAGATATTCAATCGTTCCATAAGTACATTACCTTTGGATGTGCAACGGGAAATATCTCCATTAACTCCTGCTTTTACTCAGAAAATAGAGTTACCTTATAAATATAATAACTTCAATATAGAGTTTGCGGCACTGACATATAAGAATCCCGAACTTAACCGATACGCTTATCAGTTAGAGGGATTTGATAAGGATTGGGTTTATACAAGCGCCGAGCGTCGTTTTGCTTACTATAATAATTTGAAAAGCGGGACGTATAAATTTAAATTGAAAGTGACAAATGAGAATGGTATTTGGAATGGATATATTCGGGAAATGACGGTTGTTGTGCTTCCTCCATTTTGGGCAACCTGGTGGGCATATATTTTATATTTATTGATTGTCATTGGAACTGTCATTGGACTATACAGAATAACGAAAAATCGTATTTTACTACGGAATGAACTCCGTTTGCGTGAATTGGAGAAGGCGAAAGCGGAGGAATTGAACCATGCCAAGTTGCAGTTCTTCACAAATATTACCCATGAATTGCTGACTCCGTTGACAATTATTTCAGCTACCGTAGATGAGCTTAAAATACAAGCTCCAAAGCATACAGACTTGTATGTGGTGATGAATAGTAATATTCGTCGGTTGATACGTTTATTACAACAAATCCTTGAATTTCGAAAAGCGGAAACCGGCAATCTGAGGCTTCGTGTATCTCCGGGAGATATCGCTTCCTTTGTGAAAAATGGGGCGGAAAGTTTTCAGCCTTTGATTAAGAAACAAAAGATACATTTCTCTGTGTTGTGTGATCCGGAATCAATCATTGGTTATTTTGATACGGATAAATTGGATAAGATTCTTTATAATCTGCTGTCTAACGCTGCAAAATATACAAAAGAAGATGGTTTTATTCAGGTAACTTTATCCTATGCGGAAAATAAAGATTGGGTGCTTTTACGTGTAAAGGACAATGGGAAAGGGATATCGAAAGAGAAACAAAAGACACTTTTCCGTCGTTTCTACGAGGGTGATTACCGGAAATTTAATACCATTGGTACAGGAATCGGGCTTTCATTAACTAAAGATTTGGTAGAGTTGCATGAAGGAACTATTACTGTGGAAAGTGAAGAAGGACAGGGAACAGAGTTTATTATCCGCCTTCCTATTGACCGTTCTTATTTCAGGGAAGAACAAATTGATGATGAAGTAATCTTACCGGTTCAGAAATTAGTAGCTTATGAAGAAGAAATGGATGAGAAACAGTCTGATGAAATATTAGTTACGGCCGAAAAGGCAAATTCTATATTAGTAATAGAAGATAATGAGGAACTATTGCATTTAATGACGAAACTCTTGAGGCATGAATACAATGTTTTTACTGCTGAAAATGGTAAAGAAGGCATTGCAGTGTTGGAGAATGAAGACATTGATTTGATTGTGTCTGATGTGATGATGCCGGAGATGGACGGAATGGAGTTTTGTAAATATGTGAAGGGGAAACTGGAAATCAGTCATATTCCGGTGATTCTATTGACTGCTAAAAATAAGGAAGAGGACAGGGCGGAAGCGTATGAGGTAGGGGCGGATGCTTTTATAAGCAAACCTTTCAATTTGTCTGTATTGCATGCACGTATTCGTAATTTGCTGAAATATAAGGAGCGTATGGCGCACGAATTTAAGAAACAGCTGGTTTTTGAATTAAAAGATTTGAATTATACCAGTCTGGATGAGGATTTTATGCAACGAGCCATTGACTGTGTGAATAATCATCTGGAAGATTGTGAATTTGACCAACCCCAGTTTGCGGATGAAATGAAAACTAGTAAATCTACTTTATATAAGAAGCTAAAGTCTTTGACTGGGCTGAACACCTCTGCCTTTATCCGGAACGTCCGTTTGAAATCGGCTTGCCGGATTATGGAGGAAAAAGGAAATAGTATACGTGTCTCCGAATTGGCTTATGCGGTCGGATTTAATGATCCAAAATATTTCAGTGCTTGCTTCAAGAAAGAGTTTGGAGTTTTACCTTCTGAATACCTCGACCAATTTGTAGTTGAAAAAGAGCACGAGTAGAAATCTGTTCTGGTTTACCTTTCTATTTTATATTATCTTGTTCTGCTTAATCCTTGTACTTTGTATAGGGAAAGTTTTCTATGCTCTTTTTTATGTCGAATTATCATTCAAAAAAGGCGAATGTCTAAAATTCTACCTCTAAAAAGCATCTTTGGAGGTTGGTAGGAGGGGAGGTTTCTATCTTTGCGTTGTGATTCCTAAGGATCATGAGATTTGTTTATTTAATGTTTAATCTTAATTTTATACTGAATGGAAAAGCGAAAGACCTTCCATGGAAGACAAGTCGGGAAGAAACGGTTACTCCCAATCGTATTCCCTTTGTTTTTATTTCTTTTGATTCCTCTGAACGGCTATGGTGACGATACTCCCATGCCGGAGGTAGTACAACAGAATTCTACAAGAATCACAGGTGTAGTGAAGGATGCCTATGGTGAACCGGTGATTGGGGCCAATGTAAAGGTTGTAGGAACGACACAAGGAACCATTACCGATTTTGAGGGTAAGTTTTCAATCAATGTATCCGGTGCAAGTGCGAAAATCAAAATTAGTTTTATTGGTTACAAGGATAAAGAGGTAACCGCAAAGAAAGGTGTTAGTCTAAATATAGTATTAGAAGAAGACGCACAGACACTGGGTGAAGTGCAAGTAGTAGCTTATGGTGTACAGAAAAAAGTATCTATCACAGGAGCTATTTCATCTATGAAGGGGGATGATCTGTTGAAGACTCCGGCAGGATCTTTATCTAATGTATTATCCGGGCAAATCACCGGTATTTCTTCTGTACAATATTCCGGTGAGCCGGGAGCGGATGCGGCAGATATTTATGTGCGTGGTGTCGCTACATGGAACAATGCGAAACCGCTGATTCAGGTTGATGGTGTAGAACGTGACTTTTCTCAGATTGATCCGAATGAAATTGAGAGCGTGACTGTGTTGAAAGACGCTTCAGCTACGGCTGTATTTGGTGTACGTGGTGCCAATGGTGTTATCTTGATTACAACCAAACGTGGTGCAGAAGGTAAGGCTAAGGTTTCTTTCTCTACATCGGCTGGTGTCAATGTGCGAACGAAGGATCTGGAGTTCGCTAATTCTTACCAGTATGCTTCCTATTATAATATGATGAAAGTAAATGATGGTGGGGTGGCTACTTTTAGCGATGAACAGTTGGAAACATTCCGCAATCATTCTAATCCGTTGATGTATCCGGATATTAATTGGATTGATTATTGTATGAATAAGGCTGCTTTTCAGTCTCAGCATAATGTGAATATATCTGGTGGAACTAGTAATATGAAATATTTTGTTTCTGCCGGTTTGTTCACGCAAGGCGGTATGTTCAAGCAGTTTAATGCGACAGATGATTTTAACTTTGATTACAAACGATACAATTATCGTGCTAATTTGGATTTTGATGTAACGAAAACAACCTTACTGTCAGTCAATATTGGCGGTCGTATAGAGACAAAGCGTACTCCGGAATCAGGTGAAGATCAGAATCAATTGTTCCGCAAACTTTATTGGGCGGTTCCTTTTGCGGGTGCAGGTATTGTAAACGGTGAACGTGTTGTATCTAATTCTGAAGTTCTTCCTTTTACGGGAGTGGATGGATTGAGCTCTTATTATGGAAAAGGCTTTCAGACAAAGACAACAAATGTGTTGAATGTAGACCTTGCATTGAATCAAAAGTTGGATTTTATCACAAAAGGATTGTCCGTAAAACTGAAAGGTGCTTATAATTCAGAATATGCTAATACTAAGAAAGCGAGTTCATCCAAGGCTTATTATACACCTGTTGCAAATGCTGATGGATCTATTTCTCTTCGTAAATATGGGACTGACTCTCAATTAAGTTATGGGGAACCTGATAACGGTTTTTCTAAGGCGCGCAACTGGTATATGGAACTGGCATTGAATTATGCCCGTAAGTTTGGGGATCATAATGTGACAGCATTGTTACTCTATAATCAATCAAAGAAATACTATCCGTCAGAGTACTCTGACATTCCTACCGGATATGTAGGTTTGGTAGGACGTGTGACTTATGATTGGAAAACCCGTTATATGGCAGAGTTTAATGCGGGTTATAATGGTTCGGAAAACTTTCGTCCAGGAAATCGGTATGGTTTCTTCCCGGCAGGTTCATTGGGCTGGGTTGTAAGTGAGGAATCTTTCTTCCAACCGATTAAAAGTGTAGTGAATTATTTAAAACTACGTGCTTCTGTAGGAATGGTGGGTAATGATGTATCACAACGATTCTTATATTTGCCTGATTCTTATCAATATGGTGATGGAGGATATTATTTCGGGCAGAATGTTGGAAATAAAATGCCCGGTGCCAGTGAAGTCAGCCGTTCTAATCCGGATGCCAAGTGGGAAACTGCAGTAAAGCAGAATTATGGAGTGGATGCCACCTTCCTGGCAGAGCGTTTGACGGTTTCTTTAGATTACTTTAGGGAAGATCGTAGTGATATTTTATCTAAACCCGATTATTTGCCGGCAATTCTAGGTATGTCACTTCCTTCTGTTAACGTTGGGGAGACATTGAATAGAGGATTTGAAGTACAGTTGAAATGGAACGAAACTCTGAAAAATGATTTCAGATATTGGGCAAACTTTAATATTTCTTTCTCAAGGAATAAAATTGTCTATAAGAATGAGGTAGATCAAAATGAGCCTTGGATGTATGAGACTGGACGTAGAATAGGTTCCCGTTCGATGTATAAGTTTTGGGGGTTCTATGATGAAACGGCAGATATGCGTTATCAAGAGGAGTTTGGACGTCCGATAGCTAATCATGGTATTACATTGGTGCCGGGTGATTGCGTTTATGTGGATTTGAATGCCGATGGTGAAATAAATTCCAATGATGCTACGCGCGATATAGGGTATACCGATATGCCGGAATACACTGCCGGATTGAATACCGGATTCAGTTGGAAGAATTTTGATTTTTCCATGCAATGGACAGGAGCTTGGAATGTGGATCGGATGTTAGACGAATTCAGACGTCCGTTGGGTGACACAAATGAAAAAGGATTGTTGCTTTATCAGTATGATACAACGTGGCGTTCATCGGCTGATACATTCACTGCTAAATTCCCGCGTACTTCTAGTTTGCATGCTTCCAATAATTATGCAGGGTCTGACTTGTATTTGATTAATGCCAGCTATTTGCGTCTGAAAAGTGTGGAAATAGGTTATAATTTCAATTTCCCTTTCATGAAGAAACTGAAGATGGATAATTGCCGGTTGTATGTAAATGGATATAATTTGATTACTATTACCGGATTCAAATGGGGAGACCCGGAATCTCGTCAGAGCTCCCGCCCTAATTATCCTTTGACACGTGTATTTAATATTGGATTGAAACTTGGATTCTAATACTTTATGAATAATATGATGAAACATTTAAGTAAATGGTTTATAGCGACATTGGCAGGAGTAGCTTTGTTTTCCTCTTCTTGTGTCGATCAAGTGAAATTTGGAGATAGCTTTTTAGGGCTATCGGGATTGCCAAGAAGTTGGGGTAGCGGTAACGCAAGATACAATCTTCGGAAAAGCTACGTACGCTCGTGCTTTCCTGTGGAATACTTATAGTAAACTTTATTACGCGCTCCCTGTATATTGGAATACGGTGGAGGGGAAAATGAACACAGGAATCTTTGAAATGATGTCCGATTGCTGGCATAGCCACACGGATTGGAATGGAATTAACCGGAAATACTATTCAGGCTCTTATAAGGCAGGTGATGAGGATAGTAGCGATGATACGCGCTTTGGTTATACTAAAGAGAATTGTTGGGAGGCGATTCGTGCTGCATTACTTTTTGTGGAGAATGTAGAGCGGGTTCCGGATATGGAAGATGCGGAGAAAAAACGTTTGGCGGCAGAAGCTAAAGTGATTGTAGCATCTCGTTATTTTGATTTATTTCGCCACTTTGGAGGGCTTCCGTTAATAAAGGAAACCTATGACGTGCAGCCTTCTTATGAATTGCCTCGCGCTACGGTGGAAGAAACGGTGAATTACATGATTAATCTTTTAGATGAGGCTGCTGCTACTCCTCAACTTCCGTGGGACTTAGGTACGGATGACACGAATTGGCAAGGACGCTTTACCAAAGCAGCTGCTATGGGGCTCAAGTGTAAGATTCTTTTGTTTGCAGCCAGCCCGTTGTTTAATGACAATGTCCCCTATTGTACGGAGCCGCCGCAGGATGCTGTGACTAATCATCAGGTGTGGTATGGTGCTTACAAACCGGAGTTATGGGACCAGTGTTTACAGGCTTGTGTTGATTTTTTTACAGAACTTCAATCAAGAGGGTATTATGAACTGACACAGGCAACGGAAGCTACGGCAAAAGGTTACAGAGATGCGTATAATAAGGCCTATTTTACCCGTGAGAATAATAAAGAACTGTTGATTTCTACGCATATTTCCCGTTTCGGTAAATTTAATTCATGGGATGAATGGCAGTATATTTTTGTCAATAGCGGAAATGGTACAGTTATTACGGGTGGATTGACCCCCACACTGGAATTTATGGAGATGTTTCCAATGAGTAATGGCGAACCTTTCCAGTTGAATACTGCTACAGACTTGTTTTATACGGACAATGATTACAATAAACCGATTCGTGACCCACGGTTGTATGAAACGATGCTGGTGAATGGAACACAGTTTGGAGATCATGCTGCCGAATTATGGATTGGAGGACGTGACAATATTAATGATACAGAGAAAGAGACAGGCAAATATGCTACCGGATTCGGATGTTACAAGTTCTATAAGGAAGGTGTCAATTCTCTGAAAGATAAATATCTGCAATGGCCATATCTGCGTCTGGCAGAAATGTATCTGATTTATGCGGAGGCTTTGCTTAAATCGAAGAATGATCTGCCAGGTGCTATTGAGCAAGTAAATAAAGTACGTGCCCGTGTTGGTTTAGGAGACTTGGCGGTTTGCAATCCCGGCAAGAATCTGACGACTGACGCTGATGCCTTGCTGGAAGAGATCCTCAGAGAACGTGCTTGCGAATTAGGCTTGGAAGATGTACGTCTGTTTGACATGACACGATATAAAAGAGAAGATCTTTTTAGAAAACAACTCCATGGATTGAAGATTTATAGAAATGATGGGGGAGGAAATACGCCTTGGTCCGGAAGTACCGGAAACAGCAGTATTTATCCTAAACCAACGAAATTCACTCATGAAGCGTTTCCGCTAGTGAATCCTTCCCGTGCATGGTGGAGTAATTTTAGTCCGAAGTGGTATTTGTCAGCATTCCCACCATCAGAGGTGAACAAGAAATACGGATTGACTCAAAATCCTGGTTGGAATTAATGTGGAATAACTACGATTAATCATAGAATAAAATGAAAAAATATAAGATACTAGCTTTAGCGATATTCGCTTGCGTCACCTTGAACGGCTGGGCACAAAGTGAAGATAATGTAACCGGAAGAGTTCTTGATGAAAAAGGGAAGCCGGTAGCGGGAGCCTTGGTTTCGGTTGAAGAGAACCCATTGTTGCGGGTGGCTACAGATAAAAATGGACGTTTTGAAATCACTGCTGTGAAAGGAAGCCGTTTGAAAGTACAGACTGGTGATGATGCAATGAAGGTGGTGAAAATAGAAAACGGTTCGGAATTGACGGTTGTCATGGATTACTCTTCAGAGAAAGTAAATTACGGATTTGGATTGCAGCAAACGAATGCGGAGTCTACTGGTGCCGTATCTACTGTATATGCAGAGAATATAGATAAAAGCTCGGCTTTTTCAATCGGAAATTCATTATATGGCAATGTGCTGGGACTGACTACCATGCAAAGTACCGGTGTGGTATGGGAGCAGATGCCGTCGATGTATATTCGCGGCCTGAAGACACTGAATGGTAATAATGGCATCTTGTTGGTCGTGGACGGACTTGAACGGGATAATAACTGGCAGGCTTTAAAATATATTACTCCGGAAGAAGTGGAATCTGTTAGTGTACTTCGTGATGCGGCCGCGTTGGCTCTCTATGGCTATAGGGGAGTGAATGGCGTAGTCAATATTGTGACAAAACGTGGTAAATACGATACTCGTGAGATTAATTTTTCTTATGACCATGCTTTCAATTATATGACGCGCAAGCCGGAATTGGCGGATGCTTATACGTATGCTTCTGCCTTAAATGAAGCATTGACAAATGATGGCAAGCAGGTGCGATATTCGCAAAATGAATTGAATGCGTTTAAGAATGGCACTTCTCCTTATCTTTATCCGAATGTAAACTGGTGGGAAGAAGTTTTTCGTGATCGTGGGGCGTCAGATATCGCAACATTAAGTTTTCGCGGCGGATCTACCAAGATGCGTTATTATACAATGATGAATTTGCAGAATAACCGTGGATTTATCAAAAACTTCGATACGAATGCTGACTATTCCACTCAGGAAAAGTATTCAAAAGCTAACTTCCGTACCAATCTGGATATTGATTTGTCACCGAAAACAAAGATGCAGGCCAATATCATGGGGATTTTGAATGAATTCAGTCGTCCGGGTATGGGCAGCGATAATTTGATAAGTAAACTGTATCAATTACCTTCAGCGGCTTTTCCTATCCGTACGGAAAGTGGTTTGTGGGGAGGAAATACTACTTGGGGTGAGAACTGGAATCCGGTAGCGTTGACTGAAGGGCGCGCATACTCAAAAGGACATACTCGTGGATTATATGCTGATATGTCTTTACGGCAGGATTTGTCTTCTTTAACCAAGGGGTTAGGAGCTTCTGTCCGTATAGGATATGACAATCTTGCTTCTTACTGGGAGAATCACACAAAAGGATATAAATATGGTATGGCATCGGTCGCTTCCTGGGAAAACGGATTGCCGATAGCTGGTGAGGAAATAACGGGAGGAAAAGATACGGAAATGTCGGGTGACAGCAAACTTGACTGGCAATATCGCGCCTTTAACCTCCAAATGAATGTCGATTGGCAACGTCAGTTTGGTGTACACAGTCTGTATTCCATGTTGCTTTATACCTATAAATATGATAATGCTAAAGGAATCAATAATACGTTCTACCGTCAGAATGCGGGTTGGTATACTCATTATGGCTTTAAGAACCGTTATTTTGCAGATTTTACATTGATGGCTTCTGCCTCCAACTTATTGGCGCCCGATCATCGCTGGAATGTATCTCCTACAGTTGGGCTGGCATGGCTTATTTCTAATGAGAAGTTTATGCAAAGCCAGAATGTGGTGGATTTCCTGAAACTGCGGGCTTCCTTCGGTATGTTGAATACGGATAATATTCCCGGTAACGGCTATTGGAATGAGACGGTAGGTGGCGGTAATGGCTATCCGATAAATAATAATTTCGGTGGTGACGGAGGCTGGCATGAAGGTCGTCTGGCATCTGTTAACGGAACCACAGAAAAAGCTTATAAGTATAATGCGGGTGTGGATGCTACCTTGTTCAAGGGATTGACTTTGACAGTGGATGGCTTTTATGAAAGACGTTCTGATATTTGGGTCAGTTCAGACGGACAGAACTCGGCGGTGTTGGGTGCATCCGGTTCTTATGTAAATGCGGGTATCGTAGATAGTTGGGGCACGGAAATCGGCGCCAATTACTATAAGAAGATGGGTAATGTGGAATTAAATTTGGGAGGAACGTTCACTTACAATCGAAGTAAAATTATAGAAATGCTAGAAGAACCGGCAGCTTACGACTATACGCGCTCTACGGGCAATCCGGTAGGACAAATCTTTGGATTGCAGGCTATTGGATATTTTGTAGATCAGGCAGATATAGATAATAGCTTGCCACAGCAGTTTGGACCGGTAAAGGCCGGAGATATTAAATACAAGGACATGAATGGTGATAAAGTAATTAATTCGGATGATAGAGTAGCTATGGGATACAATAGTACATGTCCTGAAATTTATTATTCGTTCAGTCTTGGTTTGGAATGGAAGGGATTAGGTTTTAGTGCACAATTCCAAGGAGTGGGAAATTATACGGCAATCTTGTCGGGAACTTACTATCGTCCATTGGTGGATAATACGACAATTTCTAATTATGTTTACCGGAATCGTTGGACACCGGAAACTCCGAACGCTCGTTTCCCAAGGTTGACGACGGAAACTGTTGACAACAATCTGCAGACAAGCTCTTTATGGTTGGCAGATCGTTCTTTTTTGAAGTTGCGTAATTGTGAGGTGTACTACAAGCTTCCTTCATCCTGGTTGAACAGGTTTTGGGTAAAGAATGCGAAAGTATATGTAAGAGGGGTTGATTTACTTTGCTTCGATAGTATTGACCAATTGGATCCGGAAGCGATGAATAACTCTTATCCTGCTACCCGATCTATTCATGTTGGTTTGTCAGTAGGATTTTAACGTTTAACGCTATAAAAAGAAAGAAACTATGAAATTGAAAAATATATGCCTAGGAATAGCTTGTATAGCGGTGGTGTCAGCTTGCAACGATAAGATGGATTATCATGAATACACGTCATACGACAAGGATTATGTCTTTTCGGATTTTTCCCGTACGGCAGGATTTGTGAATAATATCTATAGTTATCTGGATTCCGACTTGCCAAGCTATCAGTCATTGGCTTCCGCTTGTGATGAAGCAGAAATGGCTGTTACTTATTCATCTGTTCTCGACTATACAAATGGTGCTTGGAGTGCATTGAACCCTAAATCTCTGTGGGGGTATTATTCGGGTATTCGTGCCGCTAATTACTTTCTGGAAGAAAGTAAAGACCTTGATTTTTATGATTTACGCTATGCGCAGGATTATGAGGCTCAGATGAACCGGTTTAATCGTTATCAGTATGAAGTTCGTCTGCTACGTGCGTATTACTATTTCTTGTTGGTGCGTGCGTATGGGGATGTGCCTTTTACGGTGAATGTGTTGACAGAGAAAGAAGCTAATTCTCTTTCACGTACTCCGGCGTCGGAAGTCTTTGATTTTATTATTAGTGAATGTGAGGAAGTGGCGCCTGAGTTACCCGTTTCTTATTCCGCTTTGGATAATGATGCTGCAGGTGGTTCCAACCCGGAGGCCGGTCGTGTCACGCAGGGAACGGCTTTGGCATTAAAAGCCCGTGCCGCATTATATAGAGCAAGCAAACTGTTCAGTGGTGGTGAAGACCGGAATTTATGGCGTGAAGCTGCTGTGGCCAATAAAGCTGTTATTGATTATTGTACGGCTAACGGTATCCGGCTTGGAAAATATACGGATATTTGGGGTACGGATAATTATCAAGCTTCTGAAATGATTTTCGTTCGTCGTATTGGAGATACAAGTAGTCCGGAATATACTAATTTCCCGGTTGGTATGGAGAATGCCAGTTCCGGTAATTGCCCGACACAAACATTGGTGGATGCTTACGAATCTAAGGATAATGGAGATAAAGATCCGCGTTTCGGCATGACTATCGCATGTAATGGTGACAAATGGCCGAATACGAATCCGAATCCGTTAGAAACATTTATTGGCGGTAAGAATGGTCTGCCTCTTCCTTATGCAACACCGACCGGTTATTATTTGAAGAAGTATTTGGATGCGTCTACCGACATCAGTGCGGAAAGTGGCAGTGGAGGCAAACGGCATAACTGGGTTATTTTCCGTCTGGGAGAATTTTATCTGAATTATGCAGAGGCAATCTACCGTTATTTGGGAGCGGCCGGTGCTACGGACAACGAATTCAGGATGTCTGCTTGTGCCGCAATCAATAAGGTGCGTCAGCGTTCGGATGTACAAATGCCGGATTTCCCGGATAATATTTCTAACACTGAATTTTGGGAACGATATAAAAAAGAAAGAATGGTAGAATTGGCTTTCGAACAACATCGTTTCTGGGATGTTCGCCGTTGGAAAGAAGGTGGCTTCACTAAAATCGGGCGTATGCAGATTACCCAAAAAGAGGATGGAAACTTCCTCTATGAGCGGACAAATAAATCATTGGTTTGGGATGATAAAATGTATTTCTTTCCGATTCCGGCTTCGGAAATGCGTAAGAATCCGAATCTGAGCCAGAATCCGGGTTGGTAAGTTTTATTAATGATAAAAGATAAAAGCTATGAAGTTGAATGTTAAATATATGATTGCAGCCTTTGCGCTTTTAGGACTGGTTGGCTGTGATAAGAATTTTGAAGAATTTGAAACATCGGGGGGAGGAAGTCCTGCTGCCGTTGAACTTT